>Ga0247734_1000232_pt1 | contig 50149 bp, 61 predicted proteins | sample UWRJL103311B2_FD_180933 | JGI IMG/M metagenome (GOLD analysis project Ga0247734, IMG submission 180933) | Plant litter microbial communities from Arlington Agricultural Research Station in Wisconsin, United States - UWRJ-L103-311B-2 | ecosystem: Environmental > Terrestrial > Plant litter >...
GTGAGCACGCCATCGCCGAACTGGCCGAAGAGGCCTGCCTGTGGCTGTTGATCCATGTGGATGAGGACATGCCCTACGAGTCGGCCCTCGCTGCCATTGCGCCGATGTGGGTGGACGATGGCAACCCGCGCAACAAGAGCATCAATTTCTGCCGGGCCATCCTGTCCAACCTGCTGAAGCTAACGCTGGCGCGCCCCAACAGCTATTTCCCCGTGGTGTTCGACGCCTACTGGAAATTCATGATCAGTTTCACCCTCACGATGTCTTTGAAGCTTTACGACAAGGCAGTGGGGGTCGATCTTGCCCGGTGCTTCAAGATCCTGGGGGCGGAGCGGCTCAAGCAAGCAAGCCGCCTCTACAACGCACCCCTGAGCGACGTATTGGTCGAGGCCATTGCCACCGATGACGTTGAGCTCTTTAAGCTGATCTGCTCCAAGCCCGATGGCGGCGCCTACCCTTATTACAAATGGCAGAGCCTGGCACAGTTCGAAGATGCCCCGGATTCGCGCATCCTCATGGAATGCCCCGACGTGAATTCTCCACATGGCCAGGGCGAAATCTACAAGGCCCGCGCCGCGATGATTCGCTACACCCTGGAGCCGCAGGCCTCAAAACGCCGACTCAAGTACCTGACCCGCAATCCACCCGGCAGCCCCAAGACCCTGGGCGTGGGCTTTGAGTGCTGGCGCCAGCGCGACAATGACGCCGACACTTTCTACAGGCGCCCTGAGTTTCAGCAATGGATCCTGGCAAACCCAGTCGACGCCATCAAAGCGATCTATGGCCCAAGCCTGAATCTTCAGATCTATGAGCCCGAGATGTGGGCGCTGGCTGATGAGATCACGGGTATCTTTCTTGACGCCGGCATGCGCCCGCAGGACATGATCACCTATGGCCCCCTCAACCGAGGCAAGTTTGGCACGCCCGTCGAGATCGATGAGGCGCTAAACTACCTGGGGCACCTGTCAGACATGAACCTACGCTTCTACGCCTACATCTACCTGGCCTACCTGCGCACCTTCACCATCGAGCAGGTGATTGAGGGGTGTGACGGATGCGACAGAACCCTGTTGGGTGCACACAAGATCCTGCGCGATAATAGGTTATTGCAGGCCATGGGTGGTGATGCTCGATCCGATACCCTGGCAGCCGACCTGGGCTTGCAACCCGGCACCAAGGACTTACCCATGATTGACCTGAAGATCCTCGACCTCTACCACCAGACCCTGAAGGGATCGATCGATCGGGAGTTGTTTGCCACTGCAGCCCCAGCGGTTGAAAAGTGCCTGATGAATTTTGTCGACCAAGAAGACCCTGCTGAAGATCTGCTCTACATGATCTTCCAGGACAGCGAGGATTTTGGGGTCGAGGACTTTTTCGGCTGCGCCGTAGACATCGGTCAGGAACGCCAGGAGCACCAGAAGCTGCTGCTGTTCATGCTCGCAACGGCAATGTCAGCTACCACGCAGAACCTTACACGCATTTTCGACGCCTACATGCCGTTCATCAACGAACACACCTTCCAGATGAAGGACACCTTCCAGGTCTACGCGGATAACCAGCTAGGCGATATCCGCTCGATGATCAGGCTGGCTGACCCCGGCCAAATCAAATACATGCTGCGTCTGGTTGTTGTGTCAGGCATCACCGCACTGGTGGATGCGATTGCCAACGATGACCTGAAGACTTACCAGCGCTTGTGGCCCAACATGGATCATGCTGATGAGTGGCATAACAAGTTTGGCACGCTGGCGCTTTTTCCCATCGACCCAGACAGCAAGATCCACAAAGCCGTGATCCACAGCGACCAGGATCGAAAGGATCTGTTCCTGGCCAAGGTCTTCGCACTGCGCAAAGAAGTCGAAAATGACTTCACCAACGCCTGCTGCTATCTGCGGAACAAAGATGCGAGCGCGCCCACGCTGTTTCCCAACCATCGAAATGGCTGGACAGCCATCAGCCCCACTCATGAGCCGCTTTTCTACACCCAGAAATCTTTTTCCGAGGGCATCGCCCAAGACATGCACCGCTGCGTTCGTGGTTTCTTCGCGCCCAAGAAAAAGCTTGAGATACGTGCCCACGACGGCTGGGATCACATAGATGCGATCACCCAGGCGTATCTGGATGCCGGCGTATCGGCGCAGTACCTGCTGACCCACGGCCTGTGTGGTGAATCAGAAGGCGCCCCACTGGTATCAATGCAGCAGGCTATGGGTCGTTTGGGGATGTTGGACAAGGAATCACTTCGCTTCTATGGCGCGACCTTCAAGGACTTTTTTGGGGACTTTGATACCAAAACCCTACTGAGTTATTGCGCCACCGACGAAAGCCGCCAGGCGCTGTACACCGTGACCCAGGATAAGGATATTTTGACCCTGGTGGGAGACCGGGTCAGGGATGCGATGTTCGGGTCGGATCTGGGGCTTTAGGGCTTCTGCCGTACACATATCCGGCGCTAAGCTGATATCAATGACCACCAGGGCTCTGAAAGCCCACCTCATGAGGCCCTGTCATGTTTCCCATTTTTGAGCTCGAATCCCAGTTTCAAGACCATTCGATGGGAGAGCTTGACCCTGAGAGCCTTTTTGATCTTGGAAAACTTTGTCAGCAGTGGCTTTTGAGCTTTGCTGACCAGGAGAATCCCGCTCAAGTCGCTGCTCAGCAAATCAACAGTACCAAAGAGGATGAGATATCTCACCGGATAGTGTTTGCCCTGGCAGCCTCCCTGTGTGCTCCAGGAAAGGATGCCGCACAGGTCATCCAATCCTATAAGGGCTATGTCAACGACAACTCCTGGCTGCTGCGCAAATGGGTCGCCGCAATGACAGAGACTATCCATCCTCATCACCCCGTCGACATCCTCGTTACCTTCGACGCCCTGGAAAGCACCGACCTGTATGAGACTGCTCGAAGTGCCTATGGCATCAGCATGCAGGATGTGCGCTGGGATGCTGCTGCCTGGGACAATCTGAAAATCTTTGAAGGGACACTGCCACAAACCGGTGCTGACGATTCTGTTTTCAACGCCATGGCCATGTTCACAGTCGATCCTGAGTCTGCCATTCATCGCAGATTTGTCTGCACCGAGGAGGATGAGAAAAAGCTCTTCACCGCCAGGCTCAACAGAATGCGCACACAGCTGATTTTCGGCTACAACAACGGCTACGCGTCGATGCGGCAATATGGAGAGAAGAGACCAACCCTGGTTTCTGAGATGGTAAACCTGGGCGGTACGCCGAGCATGGATGACACCATCCCGCTGCACAAGGAGCCTGGTTTTACCCAAGCCCTGCTCAGGGATGCCGATAACAGCATCGAGCTTTTCTTTCAGAACCAGAAGGAAAAGCTTTACATCAATACCGAAAGCTGGAAGTACGTGGATGAAATCACCCAGGCCTTCCTGGATGCTGGACTTAATCCTGAGAAAATGATGTTTCACGGGCCCTGGAAAGAAGGAGACGCGTTCCAATGGCGACCACTGGATAAAGCACTCTCTCACTTTGGTCAGATGGATATGAACAACCAGCGATTCTACTCGCACCTGTTCAAGGCTTACCTTGCAACCTTCGAAATCGATGACATCATCGATAATTGCACAGGCCCCGAGTCCCTGGCTGCGGTCTATCAGGTAACGGGTAACAAAGCATTCCTTCAAGCTGGCGACAGCAAGGTTCGCGAACTGATCATGGGTTCGGATCTTGGCCTCTAAGGCTTCTGTCCACTGATACGCGCCCTTTATACTCATGGATGGGCCAGCAGCAGGTGCAGGCTTCAAGCAGCAGGTTGGCCTATGTACAAGGTGGCGGTACTCGACGCGTTTCATGACGATCTTGAAAATGAGATCTGGGACGAAGATGCTTTTCCCATGGCAGCAGAAGCCGCCGAGCGCTGGCTGCTGGGATTCTCCGATAGCACCAACCCTGAGAAATCAGCCTTGGCCAAACTGCGCAAAGGTGAAAGCTCGCGTCAAGATTCCCGACTGATCTTCGCACTGGCCATGGCTCTGTGCGCGCCCTCGCCCAATACCGGCGCGATCATCTGGGCCTACTACGGATACATCAACAAAAACGACACCGATCTGATCACGAAGGTCTCCTTTGTGGCGCACAACGCACAACCTGAACACGAGGTGGATGTGTTTACCGCTTTTCGCTCGTTGCCAGAGGGAAATCTGCACGAGCTTACCGCCAGGCTTTACAGCGTCACCCTCCAAAACGTTATGGATTACGCCATCCTGTGGGATGACCCGGAGGTGTTTCGTAAATGCCTGCATTCTGAATCAGGTCTTCAGACCTGGCCAATCTGCTCGGCACTGGCTCGGTTCCCTGAAAACACTACCAGCAGAATTTTTCAGGAGTTTGCAAGCACTGAGCAGGGCACAAAGGATCTGTTCTTTCACCGTCTGTTCGCCCTGCGGCGCCAGCTTGAACGGGTGTATACCCATGGCATTGAGCGCCTGTGGCTTGACGACCATCAGCTTGGCGTCCTGATGCCCTCGCACAGAAGCGCTGCCGACAATCTTCCACTGTCCGAACTCCTGGCTGTCGCACCACCCCACAAGGCCCCTGGGTTTGCCCAAGCGCTGCAAAAGGACGCCCTCAGGATTATCCGAGAGACGTTCGCCTACAAGCAGGATGGCCTCAAGATCGACCCCTCCTACTGGCACCACGTGGATGACCTGACCCAGACCTTCCTGGATGCCGGCATCACTGCTGAACAGCTGGTGAGCCAGGGTGCGTGCGGCCAGCCCACCGAGACGGTCAGTCTGCGAAGGGCGCTTTCCACCCTGGGAGGCATGGACACAATGAACCTGAGGTTTTACCAGGTCATGTTTCGCGCCTACCTGGCCAACCATGAGCCTGAGCACATCATGGCCAATGCCAAAACCTCCAAGTGCTTATTGGCGGTCTATCACATCACCGGGGACAAGGCGTACCTGCAAGCCGGCAATCACAACGTGCGTGAAGCGGCCTTGGGCAGCGACCTTGGCTTGTAAGCAACTTCCCATAGGGGCGACTACAGCTACATACTGAAAAAAATGTAGTGCGGCGCCACGTCGCTTGCTGGAGCCACCCCATGTTCGCCCACTCCCTCCTGGAAAACCTCTTTAACGAGTACCAGTCGCAGACCTTTTGCCCCGATGTCCTACCCGAGGGTGCAAGGCTGGCCGAAGAATGGCTCATGGGCTTTGTTGACCAGGATCATCCCCACAAGGTTGCCCTTGATGAACTCGTGGCCCTGGGAGACAACGAGAACGAAACACGGCTCAGGTTTGCCTTCTCCCTCGCCTTTTGCGCGCCTTGCGAATACACCGGCAGGATCATCGTTGCATTCGCTGAGTACCTGGCTAGAGAAGGGAGAATGATTGGTGTCTGGATAGGCGAGCTCACAAAAGATCTAGAGCCTCACCTGCAGGTCGACGTGCTCAAGGCCTTCGATGCATTGCCGGACGGCAGCTTCTATAAAATCGCTCGCGGTATTTACAGCGTGAGGGAAAAGGATGTCAGCCTGGCTGCGATCGCCACGGACAACCTCAAGGTGTTCAGATGTGCCATGCCTGATGACACCCAGAGCCAGCGTGAAGAAGCCCTGAAGCTGATGGCATGGTTCCCTTACGACATGAATCGACTGATCTTCAAGGACTACATCCTGCGCTCCGGTGATCTATTCAATCTTGTGTTGTTCAGAACAGGGGATCTCTACGCGCAAATGCTGCGTGAGTACACCGATGGCATAGAGTTTCAATTCTGGAATCAGGCATCCCCTGCCCTCCTTCCCAAGATAGGCCTGCAGCTACAGGCGCCAGATCTTGATCAGTATCCTGCGGTACACAAAACACCGGAATTCACCCAGGCACTTAACTCAGATTCCACCTCTCTGGTGCGCGCCATCTTCCTGTTCCGCCAGGACAGCATCTTGATGAAGCTTGAGAATCAAAAGTATTTTGCCGAAGTCACGGCAGCCTTCATCGCGTCTGGCGTCAGCCCCGAGCAGATCATTGCCCAAGGGGTTCTTGGGAAAAATGAAAAGACCACCACCCTGTTCAGCGCTCTGGATATGCTTGGGGTCATGACTCAGCGACACCAGCAGTTCTACGTGCACGCCTACACAGCCTACCTCGCTCAACACAGCGTGGAGCATATCCTGAATGCCTGCCCCAACAACAAAGCACTGCTCGCCGTCTACAACATCACCGGTAACCGGGCTTTTATACAGGAGGGTGACGAGAAGGTGCGCGATCTTGCCATGGCAGCAGACCTGGGCTTGTAACGCTCTTTCCCGAGCCTGATCGCCAGCCGCATACTGTGTAAAAGTAGTTGCGGGCCAATGGCGCCGCTCGCTGGAGCCATCCATGTTGCCCGTCCTGTTACTTGAAGAGTTGTTCCACCAATACTGCCGATCCGAAATTGATTCTCAATGGGTGCCTCCCGCTGCCCAGCTGGCAGAGCACTGGCTGCTGAGCTTTGCAAAAGCGCCTGATCCCTACCTGGCGGCTTTGGAGAGCCTTGGCGCCCATGATCCTCAGAACACCGAAAAGCGCTTCTACTTCGCCTTTTCGCTGGCGCTGTGCGAGCCGACGGCCAACACCGGCAAACTGTTCAATGTGTTCGTAAAAGCGCTGAGTCAGAACTCTAGCCTGATCGGCAGCTGGGTGGGTGAAGTCATGGGGGACATCTACCCACATCACACTGTCGACGTCCTCAAGGCCTTTGAGTCGATCCCTCACAAGCGTCTCTACACCCTTGCCTACTCGTGCTATCAGACCCATGCGGTCAACGTCAGGCTTGCTGCTGTGGCATGTGACAACTTAACCGTATTCATGAACACCCTGCCCGAAGACCCCGGCAAACTGCACAATGCAAAATTCGAAGCAATCGCCCATTTCTCGATCAAGCCTGACAGCGCAATTCACCAAGCGGTGATCTGCAGCAAGAAGGATGAGCGGGAGCTGGTCTACTTTTGCCTTGAAGCCCTTCGCAAGCAGCTGGCAACGGAATACAAGGATGGCATCACCTATCTTCGAACAGAAGGTCAGGCAAAACCTGTTTTGCAGCCACAGGGGTGGTTGCCCAGCCCTGTCCTGGGTGAGTACCGCGCCATTTATCACCACCCAAGCTTCAAGGAAGCCTTGAGCCACGATCCATCCCGGCTCATCAAACAGTTCTTCATTCACAAAGACACCAGGCTCGACGTGCACCCCGCCAACTGGCAGCACGTTGATGAGGTCTGCAGGGCGTTCATGGAAGCGGGTATTCCCGCTGAGCGCATCATCGACGAAGGTGTCCGAGGGAAGGTGGCTACCCGAACCACACTCAAGAGCGCCCTGACCAAGCTGGGTCAAATCACGCTGGAGAACCAACGCTACTACCAGGCAGCCTACCAAGCCTATTTGGCCAAATACGACACTCAGACAATCGTGGCCAATTGCATCAACCCGGCGACCTTGCTGGCAGCGTACAAGGTGACCGGCAATCGAGCGCTTCTTCAGGCGGGCGGCGACCTGGTGCGCGATAGTGCCATGGCGTCCGACCTGGGCCTGTAACGCCCTTTCTTTGTTTTGCCCTCAAACCCCATACTAAGATAAATGAGTGCCAGGGGTTTTACCCTGATCGTCCGAGGCCGCGTCATGTTCCCCACCCTTGAAATCGAATCCATCTTCAAGCAGTACATGAAGGGTCAATTGGACATTGAGGGCTTTGCGGCGGTGGCACAACTCACTGAACAGTGGCTGCTGGGCTTCGAGGGCGCTTGGGATCCTGCCATGGCGGCTATTCAGAGCCTGTGCCAGCAAAACAGTGCGGAGTACAGCAAGCGCATGCTGTTTGCCCTGAGCTTGGTGCTGTGCGCCCCATCGGAAAATACCCCCAGGATCTTTGCGGCTTACAAGACACAGATTAAAAACGAGATGCCCAGCGTTCAGGAGTGGATCAGCAGCATGGCGATGGCGCTTGGGCCTCATGGCGTTGAGGTTGATGTGGTCAAGTGCCTGCGTCATCTCGAACCCAGCCTGCTCGATATCGCATGCGACGCCTATCAGATTTCACGCATGGAATTGCTGCAAGATGCAGTAGCCTGGGATGATCTGGATCTGTTCAATATGTCGTTGCCTGAAAATGCCGATCTGGTTAAGCACTGGTTCTTCTCGACACTGGCAAAGTTTGAGCCTGCCCCCGAATCAGACATTCACAGGACGCTGATCACCACCGATGATGATGAAAAGGAATTCTTCTACTACCGCGTTCAGGAGGTCAGATCCCGGTTGTTTGACGAGTATGCTGGCGGCTCCAACTTCAAAAGACCCACGGGGGAGCGAAGAGCCACGCTGTTTCCTGATGGCCTACATGCACTTGAAAGAGGCACCACGGCAAGCGATCAGGATTTCTACCGCCAACCCGATTTCAAAGAGCGCCTGATGCAGGATCAAGAAAGGATCGTGAAGTCGTTCTTTATGCACATGAATGTTGGCGTAGGCAATGAGAACAACGATCACCACGCGGCCATCATCACCCAGGCCTTCCTGGATGCCGGGATCTCAGCAGCCTACATCGTCGAGCATGGGCCCTGTGCCCACATGCAGGTTAGACTGCCTACCGATGACGGACAGGAGGAGCCCATGTCTCTCAAGAAGGCTTTGGCCCGATTTGAGTTGATGAAGGTCGAGGGCAAGGCCTTTTACACCCGTCTCTACACCTTGTACCTGAAGGACTTCTCTACCGAGCAGGTCATTGATCTGTGTGACACGCCTGAAAGCCTGGTTTCAGCCTATCAGCTGACGGGAAACAAAGCGTTCCTTCAGGCCGGCAACGACAAGACGCGATCTCTGGTGATGGGGCTGGATTTGGGGCTTTGATAACCTTTCGAGCGCAGCACCGCGCCCCGTATACTGATTAAAACGAGTCTTCAGGGTGATTGCCCTGGTTGTCCGAGGTCGCCCGATGTTTCCAATCCTTGAGATCGAATCAGCCTATCTGGATCACTGGAGCCCGGATTGGGCGCCCACGGGTACAGAATTCGAGCAGGTGGGTGCCTTGTGCGAGCAATGGCTTCTTAGCTTTACCACCAAGGATCCTTCGGTCGACGCCATTGGCGCGCTATGCACCCGAAGCAGGAAGGACTTCGACAAGCGAATGTACTTCGCAATGAGCATGGCGCTGTGCAACCCCTCGCCGGAAACAGGCCTGCTGCTTGATCGATATCGCAAGTTCATTGCTGCCAATGGACATGACATCGGCACGAACGTGTCTGCCCTCTCCAATCTGAATGAGAAACACAGTCCGATTGACCTGATGTCGATCTTTCGAAATATTCCTGCTGACCTCTATGAGGTGGCCACCAAGGGCTATCGCATCGCGCTGGGTGACCTTAGGCATAACGCTGTGGCCTGGGATGACCTCGATGTGTTCACCAAGTCCCTTGATTCGCTTCCATCCCGAGGGCTTCATCAGAGCTACATCGCCCTGTCATCCTTTCCAATCGATCCAAATTCCAAAATTCACCAGGCGGTGATGACCACGCCTGATGCACAAGCCAGTCTTTTGCTCTATCAACTGGAAGCCATGAGAGGCCAGCTGACCGACTTTTCCTCATTCACCAATGGTGTGAGCTACGAGCGATGCACAGACGATATGGGGATTACCCTCAAGCCAGGCAAAGGCCTGCTGCTCAACAGGATCAACATTGAGGCCACCACTGCCCCCCATCACCGACCCGACTTTGCAGCGCTTGTGATGAAGGATCCCGCAGGCCACATCAAGCAATTCTTCGAGCCTATCGGGCAGCGCACCCTCAGCGAGGTTAACCAGGAGGCGGCTACCGATGTCACTGAGGCCTTCCTGAGAGCAGGTATTGACCCCATCAAGATCATCACCCACGGCCCTTGCAAGTTGAATGCTGGCATCTCCCCTGTGTCGCTTCATGAGGCGCTGAACAAGCTGGTGTACCTGGAGGAGAACGATCTGTCGCTTTACCATGCCGCCTACAAGGCTTTTCTGGGTCAGTTCACGGCCAGTGAAATCATTGAGCAGTGCAGCACCGCAGCCAATGCCCGAAGCGCCTATCTGGTGACCGGCAACAAGGCATTGCTGCAGGAAGGTAGTGATCAGGTCAGAAGCCTGGTGATGGGAGCAGACCTTGGACTCTAAAGAGCAGGCAGCCCAGTGGCAGCTCAGTTACATCCTGGATCGCTACCTGGATGGCGAGTGTGCAAGCTTCGCACAGGCCTTGGCCACTATCAGCAGCCTGCCCGTGGTGGTGTTTCGCCTTGAGCGCGATCACGGCTTCTACACTGCAGGCTTTCCCCGGCACGCCGCCGTGCGCGTCGAGCAAGACCTCTATCTGGATGCATCAGGTTTGTTCAGCCTGAAGCAGGCCAAAGGCCGATTCGAGGCGCCCCTGGTGGTCGATAATGCCCCTGACCTTAGCGCCAGCCCCTTTGATCGGGAGTGGCCATTACTTGAGGAGCATGGGGAGGCTTTGGATCACGCCGATCAGATGCTGGCGTTGCGTGGACTAGAGCATTTTAAAGCAGCTCGGCCAAGGCCAAATGACGACTCCCCCCTCTGCACGCCCTGAGCGTTGCCACTCGCCCAGCAGGACTTGAGAGAATTCCCAAAAAGGCTGGGCCAAATCCGATTGCAATGAGCACCAAATCAATTGACCGCCCCTCAATATATGCCTAATCTCTCGCCCACAAACATGTCCCCTCAGAGCTTGTCCATGAAACGCTTTTTCCCTGCCCTTGTCTTGTTCCAGGCCCTGTCTGTCCAGGCAGACACAGCGCCGAGCGTCGGGTTGGTGGGAAATCTGTACAGAGGTGAAGAATTGGTATCGTCGTTCTCGATGGCCAATCTCTCCGCTGTCGGCACTCCGGTCGAGCTTGATGATCTTGTCGAGCACGGGTACGTCGATCGAGCCGCGTACAAAAATGGGAAACTGGAGTTTCTCGCCGCGTCAGTGGCGAGCGGCCTGACCCTGCAGATCTCATCTCAGCTAACAGCGCCAGACACCGTGCTTCTCAGGATCAAAGGGGAAGTGGCCGAACTCAACGGCTTTTCGCTCAAGGCAACACCTGGCTCTACCGCTACCGTCCAGACGCCCAGGATGCACCGCAACGGCTTTTCCAGCGCGGCAATGGTCAAGAAAGGCGAATCGAAGGATCTGGTGTTTGGTCAGTGCCCACCTCAGGGGAGCGGGCAGAATCTGTGCGCCTATAAGCTGGTCATTACGGTCAGCAGCACCAAACCCTGATGCATGAACAAGCCAGGATGAGAGCTGGCTCTACAGGCTCATCCCGGTGTCCTCGTGCCCCTTCTTGGGGTTCAACACCGCGTAACGCTCCATGGTGACAAAGTCGACAGCTGCCAGGCAGTCTTCATCGTCTGGCAGGTGCTCTTGCTGCGCAAACCCCTGTGTGGAGAACATGCCGGCCCTGGGCGCTGAGAGACCCAGCTCGTCGAGCTTCTCGTCCCAATACACGCCCTTGATCATGCTGGCGCCCACCAGGTGTTCACGAACCCATTCGATCAGTGCGTATTCCATACCGCCGCTGGCGTGACCTCCGGTGAGGTTGTGGATCTTGAGCAGGGCTTCTGTGGCCAGCAACATTGCCCGTGGCTCCACATCAACCTCGTATTCCCCGGCCTCCAGCAGTGCCTCAGCTTCCGTTTCAAAATGCATCTCGCGAAGAGCGTCCTCCTCGTCAGCCTCACAGTCATGGTAGGCCACCACGTATGTAATGCCCTGCTCGATGAGGCGACGCTTAACCGCCCATTGCTCCACAGCAAGCCTTAAGTGCTCACAAGACGGATCACTGAGCGCCGACAGCATATCGATCAACATGACCTCGCCTTTCTGGGCGTAGTACTTGCCACCACCCAGGCGCGCAATGCCCATCCAGGCGTTCGGACAGGCGGATGCGGAGAACAGATTGCCCTCAAAGCTTTGGCGCTGGCCCTGTGTGTTCTTGTCCAGATCGCCGACGTGCCAGAGTTCGGAGGCAATAACCAATGGGATTTTCAACTGGGCGACTCCAACAGTGTTTATTCAATTCTAGCAACTGCGAGTGCTGCTGGGGAATCGACTGATGACATCGCTGGAACAGGCCCAGGCTGAGCTTTGGCCATTTTATTCTCAAAGCGTCTCCACTCCCTGTTGATTTCGCTGTAAGGCATGTAAACGCTCACCCGCTCACTGCTGGCAAGGTCTGGTCTGTTGAGCTTGGAAACCTCACCCTTTGAGATGAACGCGATGGTGATCCCCACGACTTTGCCATCCTCTGAGAACACAGGCCCTCCGGACATGCCTTTTACGGTGGCGCCATCGTGCGTTGAGTAGAAGACCCCATCCTTTGCATCAAGCCTGACCATCGCAGACATCGCATGCCCCTGGCCTTTGACGGGCATGTACAAGCTGTTGAAGCCAACAGCCGTCACGCTTTCACCCGGAGCAGAGTCACGCCACTGAGGTGCATGCTCAGCCTTGTGCTTGAAAAAGACCAGATCGCCACGACCCTCATGAACAATATCTTTCAAAAAAGGCGTGTGCTTGGCCGTCACCGCATATTCATCGTTCCACTGAATTGCAGTGGCCATCAGCATCATGGGCAGTGGCGCACCCGAGGTGACAATGAATGCCTGATCAAAAACAGGGTCAGATAAATAGGCAACGGGGATGCCGTTACATCCACTCAGCAGCGCCACCGCCGCGCCAATGACAGCAGCTTTGATTCTTGCTGCTGTACGCACGCCCGAAATAAGGTTTTTTGGAGCCATCTGGCATTCAATCGACTCTGTGCTCATCATGGTTCCCCGCCCCTCTTGCCATAAAAAAGAAATACGAATGGGCAATGCCACTCGAATCCGAAAGTATCTCTGTCAATCACTAAGGAGCGACACCACAAAAGCCCCGACCCCGGCGCTGATTTTCACCATGAATTGCCAATTAGTCAATATACCGTTAATCAGTCAATAACAATGCAGATACACCAGTCTTACTTATTACAACTGCAATATGAAAAAAATTGGATCAAACTGGAACACCCTCGCTCTTTCCCACCATACTGTAATCAATGAAGTGTAAGACCCTGCCTCAGCCTATCCAGGATTACCCATGTTCCCAAGTCTTGAAATCGAAGCGTTCTACCGCAGCCAAAAAGAGGGCTACTTCCTCAAAGACGAGTTTGTTGACGTGGCGCGCCTGTGCGAAGAATGGCTGATGAGTTTTGATGACAAAGAGCCGGCCTTACAAGCTCTGTCGATCCTGTCATTAGGGGAAAGTGACTACGACAACCGCGATCGGATGCGATTTGCCGTCTCGATGGCGCTGTGCATCCCTTCCCAGACCACTGGGGTGCTTGTGCCACGGTATCAGGGCTACATGGATGAGAACTCCTTTGACCTGGGCTCAATCATCAGCGGCATCAATGCGAGCCTGCCTGAGGAGGGCAAGGTTGACGTTCTACAGGCTTTCGCAGCGTTGCCGGGGCGTGAGTTCTACCAGACAGCCCGTCAAGCCTACATGGTTGAGCTCAGCACCGTGCGACTGCATGCGGTTGCACACGACAACCTCGACGTGTTCAGAAACACGCTACCAGGCGATGACCCCAAGAAGGATGTGAGCATTGCGTTGAACACGCTGACCCAATTCCCCGAGCAGAAGGACTCTGAGATCCACAGGGCGCTGATCCACGACGAGCAGTCCGAGAAAGACCTCTTCTTCTATCGCATGACCAACCTTCGCCAACTGTTCGTAGGCGTCTACAAGGATGAAATCGGCTGGCTAAGGCCTAGTGCCGAAGAAGTGATCACCTTGCAGCCCTATCATGACTCATCCCTTCAGCGTGCTACCTTCGCCGACATTCCCCATGCCTACGAGGATCCCCTGTTCTCGCAAAGGGTCAACTCCGACAAATACCGCCTGGTGGAGAAATTCTTCTCCCTCACCGCCATGCATGTTACCCAAACGCTGGATTTTGAGGGCTTTCACGCAGCCTCCAGAGCGTTTCTCAACGCAGGGGTGGAGTCGCATTACATCATCTCCCACGCGCTGGTGAGCAGTGACGAGAGCTCCCCCCTGATAGACCTCAAGCAAGCCCTGTCCACCCTCGGCTCCCTGAGTGCCATGAACCAAGAGCTGTACGCGGTCATTTACCAGGACTATTTGAGCCACTTTTCTGCAGAGAGCATCGCCGCTCATTGCGAAAGTGACGAGTCGCTGGCGGCTGTCTTCAAGATCACCCGCAACAAGGCCTATTTGATGGCTTCGAGGGGCAGTGCCATCGACAAGTGCCTTGGCAGCGATCTGGGGCTCTAAAGTGACCCATTGGGGCATACCACCCCCGCAGGAACTGCTCGACAAACATGAGAGCACCCCTCAGAATTCTGTTTATCAGAACTGGAGGTGCACCAATGATCCCGCTACCCGTCAATGAGTATGGCGTTCCCCTCTATCCCAAAGGCCATGCTGGTCGCCTATTGGTGACAATTGCCGCCATCGACCACCTCGACACACCGACCGCCGCCAGCGTGGCTGCTTTGACGGGGCTAAGCAAGGGCAACATCGACACTTATGTCACAGCACTTAATCGCGAGTTAGGTGCCTGTATCGTGAAGAATGGCCCGGTTTACAGCATTCAGAAATGGGGGGACATCCTGAATAAGGATGGGGTCAAAAAGAGGTTGACAAGTTCTGTTTAACAGAACTAACATGCATGACGAGACGCAAACACCCTCACTAGGTGAATTTGATGGATACCACAGTCGCTCAGTACGCAACAAAACAAGGCGTTTCAGTGGCTACGGCGCGGAAAAGGCTTAACGAAATGGTCGAGATTGGACGCGCTCAAGTGTCCTACCAAGTTATCATCGAGCACCGATCCATCAAGCGTGGCTCACGCAGCCAGATGGTTGCAATTCGCGGCAACCTCTACCACATCAATTAACCCTCAACTCAAGGAAAAGGTCATGATCCTGAACAATGAGCGCAGCACAGATGCTGAGGATGTGGGTGTTCTGCTTCACGCCATTTTCAATTACGCCCAGGCCAACGAAGAGCGCCTGGATCGCAGCCTGGTTGCAGTTGGATACGCGACACTTTTAGGTTTGGCCCAAAGTGCTGCCGAAGAAGTCGCATCGATGCATTCGCAGGAGGGAGATGATTGGGATGGCGTGGCCTGGTTCGAACGACTGTCCGATACCGGCGAGGGCAGTCTGGCGGCAGCCTTATTTATCAATGATGACCCGGATGTGGAAGAAATCGTATCAAAGTGGCTGGCACAGGAATTCCCGCAAAGTTAAGAAGCCATTGATCACAATTATGATGATATTTCATCACTTATGATTGCCAAATGGTCAATATATCGCTAATCTCTCCTTATCCGATGGAGAGTCCCATGACCGAATTCAGCGTTGTCATCATCACACCCCGCAATGAACGTGAGCGCCGGATCCAGGAAGCTTATCCTGATGTCCTTGGGCCCTTGCCTCCTTTCAACGAACTCAAGCACGCCGGCATCTACTGGCTGGCGTACGTGGACGGGGACAAGCGCATCTGGACTTCGGCTCCTTTCCAGTGGGAGCCGGTGAGCAAACAATGGTGCCGCGTGGGAGAGGTGGCCACGGGAAATCCTGTCGACCTGACCGGTTACATCGTCGTGGCACCCTGCATTCGGCCCGAGCCGGGCAAGGTGCATTTCACACCCAACTCCATTATCGTTGAACACCCTCAGGGCCCAGACGCCCCTACCTCGCCAGGACACTGACATGAACAAGCAGGAAAAGCTGGTTGAGGCGCTGAACCTCTGGGTATCACTGACCAATTTCGATGACTCCAAGAAGAGTTTCAGCCTTCGCGAGTACGATATTCTGCGGATGACAGAGTCCATCAACGAAGCCCTGGAGCTTGATGACACCAACATCACCGGCTTCCTGATGCTGAGCTACTACGCCCACAGCTTCATTGGCCAGACCAACTTCAGCCTGACCGATCTGCTCAACGACCGCCCGCGTGTCGAGGACTTCGTATCCCGCACCCAGCAGCTTCAAACCCTGCTGGCCGACAAGGAGATGCTCGAAGACCTGGCTCATTTCCAGCTGGTTACGCGCCAGGCAGTGCGCCACTACCAGGCCGACACCGAAGAGGTGATGGCGCTGATTGAAGACAAGCACGACGTTGCCCTGTTGCGCCGTGACGCCCTGGCTTCGATGAAAAAACTCAAGGTGGACTACTTCACTCATGGCTCTGCGGAGGCCGATAGCGTCAAGCCAGCCTACAACCGCGAAGTCTTTCAGTTCTGGAACATCAACTCGATGCTGCGCGCCCTGTGCAACAGCCCCTCGGGTGTCTCGCTGAACTTGATCCGTACCCCTGACGATTACCAGAGCTACTTTGTCTTCGCCATTCGAAATGGCGGGCACATCATTACCCTGTCAGACCTTCCAGAGCAGGCTCACCCCCTGGCCAAGTACATGTCGCGCCGCCCTGACAAGGAATACGGCAAGCGGATCATGCAGAACTGGTTTCCTTACAACCTCATGAACTGGAAGTACGACGAGGAATCGAACCGACTCTGGATCGAAAAGCAGGAATTTGGCAACGCCATCGCCCCTATCAACCAGACAGCCTTTCCCCTGAGCGCCATCAAGGAGCTTGGTGCGCCTGAAATCATCTGGATCACCCTGATGTTCGAGCTGATCGTGGAGCGCTTCTGGCGCCGCCCGGTTGCCCCTCAGCAGCTTTCCTATACCGGTGAAATGGTCAAGGTTCAGGACGCCCTGCTCAACCAGGCTTCTGAAGCAGGACTTCCTGTGGTGCAGTACCAAGGCATCGAGGCCAAGGAATTGACCGTTCTGGAAGTCGCCCACCCTGATGAGCAGATGGCGAAGGCCTTGGGCAAGTCGGGCGGCAATCACAATGAATGGATGATTGAGCGCTACGAGGCCCGGATCAACCCTGTGATGCTCAACATGCTCAGCACGGGCGATGTGGTGGCCTACCTGCCGCGAGCCGCTGAGCAAGGAGCACTGCCGACTGTGGTCAGCTCCAAGGAGTACGAAGACAAGATCAACAACGTCTTCAATCGCGAGAAGCCCAAATACAAGTACCACAGCCTGGACAGCGCCTCGTTTGGCGACAAAGAAAAGCTGTTGAGCGACCGCCTGTTCCTGGCCCGCGCCAACCTTGCGACCGAAATTCAGCGCCTGGCCGACATCGAATACGATGAGCGCAAGGCTGAGATCGAAAAATGGTTCAAGGATCGCATCGAGGCCAACGCCGACGCGCTGTTTGCATTCGCCACCCAGGAATTCTGTTACGTGCAGGTTGAGGGCGACAAGATCCCTAACCGCATCAATGGCACCTACCGTACGGCCAAAGGCGTGATGCGCTATCGCCTGGCAACCCTCTATGACTTGGCCGGGTACCACAAGAACATTTCCTACATCCGTTACGGCGTCTCTCTCAATGGCGGCTGGAGCAACTCAAAGGCTTACTGCTATTACAACGGTGCTGTCGCCTCCTGGGTTGTCAACATCGCCCCGCAAACTGTGCACGACCTGGCATTGATTACCGGCCTTGAGGTCTCAGAGCTCCCCGATGTGCTTCAGCACTGGGCAAGTGATCAGGACTACCGGGGCAATGCCATTCTCGATCGTATCGACCCTGTCGCGTGGAAGCTTAATAACCCCTGGATCGAACGCTGCAAGTTCGGGATCAATCTGTGGCTCTCGACCAGCGCTCTGAACAAGATCCGCAAGACCATGAAGCTGCCGGAATCCCCGCGCATGTACCCCAACACTACCGAGGACTGGAATTTCCCGTCCAATGAATACTCAGGCATGTGAGCGTGACCATGTACTCTAAATTGAACCGATTCATCGCCCTTGGCTTGTTTTCAGCACTTGTCGTGCTCTCTGGCTGCACAACCCAGAGCGCCCCGCAGCCGGCACCCAAGACCAGCAAGGACGGAGTAAGCGAAGTCATTGTTGCAGCGGCCCTGCAGTGTCATTCGGATGCTCCCGGCAACGAGAAATATTTCAGGACGTGTGTCAAAAACAAGATCGACCTGGCCATTGTGAGTCTTCAGGGCTTTTCCAGCTGTATCGCTACCACGGAAGGCTGTAAACCGATCGCTGCTGGCGCTGCAATCCAGAATGAGGGCTCTATCCATGAATGATCAAACCCAAACCACGAGCGCTCAGCAGGCCAAATCCCACCCATCAGCCTCCCAGCGAAAGACTGACATGCTGGTCAGCACCCTTGATGCCATGGCAGGCGACCTGGAGAAAGCCGCCAAGGAGCTTAGGAGAATTTCCAAAGACATTAAGGTTGACCGGGATGTGATGCGCACCAGCGAAGCTGCTGAGGTATTGACCAACCTGATGGGGAACCTGCGCTTGGATAAATTGGTACTGATGCCTTGCCAGATCTTGAAAATCGAGATGCTGGAGCAGCGCAACCCTGCTTGACCCCGCCCTTCCCGCTTTGCCCTCGCAGTCGGTATGCTGATAGTGACAAGAGGGCAACATCCGATGACCACCTACCCAGGACTTCCCAGCTACGTTCGCGCCAACAGCGATGTCAGCCTGGATTCCACGAAAGCCGCCGAACGCAATCTGATCGAGGGCAAGGTTCAGCACGAAGCCCTGGCCTTTTTCATGTGGGTCGCTGAACACCATGGGGATGACAACCTCGAAGACACGTTCGAGATGTTGCGCGACGCCGATCCTGACGCCGGCAAGGGGTATCGAAAGCTTCCCGAAAGGGGCAGCTTTTTGTCTGCCACCGTGGCGCTTGCCCTGCTCGTCGACCTGGGCCCCATAGCTGCACACCTGAACGATGGCAAAGTCAGCCGTCAAAGAATCAACGGCTTCATCAGGTTGTGGGCGCGACACACCCAGGTCGACCTGGTCAAGATGCTGCCCCGCAAAGGCCCTAACCAGCTGTGCCAATTCTGTGATCTCTACAATGTTAGCCAAGAGGACTTGGCGCTCAAGGTGGCCTCAGACGATGATCTTGCCGCCTACCAGGTGTTTGCTCAGGAAGGGCCATATCTGATGGAGGACGCGCTGTCACACATCGCCTATGACCCCCTGTCCGCCATACGTGCACAGCATGATGAAGGGGCAATGGTCATCAGCCACGACGAGATGCGACTCAGGTTCAGGAACCAGATCACCGCCTTTCATGAGCACAGCGGCCAGATCAATCCCAACAAGCCGACGAGACTACAGCCGTCCTCATATATTCATTTCGAGGAGATCCAGTCACTTGACCACAAGCTGAGGGTCTTTCCGGGCTATCTGCCCTTGCTGCGTGAAGAAACGCTGGATATGGCGTCCCGGTTTGGCTTCTATGCAACACTGGATCTGACCTTCGATGCCGAACAACTCAACCTGCTGAAGCAGTTGTTGGACGATTTCAAAGCTTCCGGCGCGCCAATGGCGGATGTCATCGTGCCGATCATGAGCTATCAGGGGTTCGGCAAGGCCAACTACCTCAACGAGACCCCGGAGCATCGACACGCCCTCTACCGCAGTCTTCTGGTGGAGCTCGCAGCAGCCGTGGGCGATGACCCCTACTCTCAGTCGCATCACAACAAGCTGTTCATTCTTAATCACCTGATCCTCCAGGAACCCCGCGATGCCCTGGAGAAAGTTTGCGATTCCCCTTCCAAATGGCACGCCATGTACCGCGCCACCCAGGACTCCAAGTACCTGAATCACCTCTCGACCAGGATCGACGCTGTTTTCTCTCAAGACCTGGGTTTGTAGCGCCTGGGGCTTCTTCCAGCCCCATCGCAGCCGCTATGCTGGTACAAACATGAGGATTATTCGATGACAGCGATCGACTGGCTGCCCAGCTACGCCCGACCGGGTGAAGGGGTAGTATTTGACAAGGCAACCCTGCGCACAGGGAAGCTTCAGGATGAAGCCCTGACCTATTTCAAATTGGTCTCTCAGCAAGTGGCGCCCACTGAGCTCAAGGATACCTTTCGCACATTGATCGACAACTACCCTGGCGCCCGGAAAGCTCAGGGGGAGTTCGTGCTCAAGGACAACTTCCTCATCATGACGGTGGCGCTGGCGCTGCTCAAAGACATTGGCCCCCTGGCACCCCATATCACCAATGACAACGTTCCGCTGGGAGCGGTGACCGCTCATATCAAAGACCTGACCGCAGGCCTTGAGCTTGATCTGGTTGACCAGCTGACCCGCAAGGCCGATGTAGACCTCAAGACCTTCTGCAAGCTTTATTCAGTCAGTGCCATGCACCTGGCCCTCAAGGCAGTGGCCGACGACAATGCTCAGGCCTTTGCTGTGATTGAAAAAGAAGACCCCCAGACGATCCATTCTGCTCTGGCCCGAGTACCCTACAACCCCCTGTCTGCGATTCGCGAGCATATTGGCAAGCCACCGAGCGAGATTTCCTTTCAGGAGATGGACTCAAGGATCCGCAATCAGTACACGGCGCTGTATGACCACGTTCCCCTCATCAACCCCAACAAGCCGGTAACCCTTCAGCCGCTTGAAGGCATCAACTACGAAGCCATACAAGCGCTCAATCATCAACTCATGGCACTGCCTGGCTATCTGCCGGCGCTGAACACTTACCAAAATGAGTATCTGGGCCACTTCGGGGTCAATTGCCGCCAGGTCAACGCTATAGAGACCGACCAGCAACAGCTCATTGCAAACCTGATCGAAGACATGGAAAAGGCTGGGATATCGCGGATCGACATCTTGATGAAGGGGGTGCTGAAATTTTCCCCTGCCAGCAATGATCTTCACTGGAACCGGCCTCCGGAAGAACTCAAGGCCCAGTACCTTGCCATGACGACCGAGCAGAAGCAGGCCATGTACTTGCCCATGCTGTTGGACAACGCTGCCCACTACGGTGATGACCCCAAGGGCTGGCAATCCCAATCTAAGCTGCTGCAACTCAATCACTTCTTGAGCAGGGAGCCGATTGAAACACTAGAAGCCCTGTGCACGACAGGATCCCACTGGAACGCCCTGTACCGGGTGACAGGTGATCGCAAGTACGTCGCCAAGCTCGGCGATCGTGTCGACAAAGTGTTTGGCGAAGACCTGGGGCTGTAGGCGAAGACGCCTTGAGGGGATATTGGTCAAGGGTAATTATCGGGTAACTCGTGTTGTCAATTACCCGATAAACCCTATCATTCAAAGCAGAAAGGCTACCGAGATGATCCCGCACAGGATCAGGCAGTCCTGAAGGTTGTACTGCTTCTTGCCCTGAACAACCTGGCTGTACACGTAGCTGGCCAATACCAAGCCGCTGTTTCTCACGATGGTGTAGTTCTCAGCCGGGATCTGCGTGATGATCACCAGAATCATCAACAGCGTCACGCAGTGGCAGAATACCAGTTCAAGCACGCTCTTGACGTTCAGGTTTTTGACCGCAAAATTCTTGTACTCTCGACGACGCAAACTCAAGGCGCAAAACACGGCAAACATCACCAGGGAGCTGGCCATCTGAAACAGGTAGGGGTCGTACTCCTGGATGAGCTTGCCCTGCATCATCAACACCACCGATCCCAGCACGCAGTTGGACATCAGCAGATCTGGCCTGACGCATTCGCGGCTTTGCACCTTGCGTACATAGAACAGCGCCAGCAGCATGACGATCAGACCGCTCATGACGCAACGGTCGATCCAGGTGCGCCCGTCAGCCTCGATAGTGTTCTGCAGGCTGAACATCCACACGACCATGATCGAAGTGAATGGCACCAGCGCATCGACCATAAAGCTCGACATGTTGAAGATGGTCAGGTTTTTCTCATTGAGCTTGCGCGCCTTGAGTTGAACCTTGATGAACAGCAGCAGCCCCGCCTGGGTGATCCAGAACCTGGGGTCAGTCAGGAAGGGAAGATCAAGGGGCGCGTCTCGATAGAGCTGGAACCCGGCCAGACACAGGAAGCCCGACAGGCTCAGAACCGAAGAGGTGGAATAACGGGTCGCGTAGTACCGCACCTGCAAGTTCTGCAAGTGGATCGTCAGCAGCAACAACACGGGAAAGAGAAGGTAAACCATGAGCAGGCTTCATCTACTACGAGCGCGGCAGCCTGGGTGGGCGCAGAACAGCCCTGGACACCATCTGTCGGCGGGACAAGTGAGAGGACATTCTACACACTTAACCGTAATATTGCGAAGTAATTTTAGGCTAAGCCGTTGACTTCCAAGCATTCTTAATGAGAATCGACACAGTTCGCAGCAATGTCCGGCGCCAAGCCTAGCAACCCCCAGGGGCTTTGTCATGACGCAAATGTGACAATCAGACCTGCGGCCTTTTCCCGCATTGAAAGACCGCCGCAAGCTCTAAATCGCGGATTGCGTATCTATTGAAAACAAAAACCCCGCCGAAGCGGGGTCTGTCATTTCCGGGCAATCAGCTCCTGCCGATGCCGTCCATGATCACGTGGGTTCCCCATTTATCGGTCGGAGCGCTTTCGCCCTGTACCGTTACCCAGAGGGTGGAAGAGCGCACGTTGCGCGGTACCGTTTCAGGCACGGTGATGCCGCCGTCGGTGAAGACGATGACTGGAGCGCCGTAGAACGGGTCGTTCTGGCGGATCTCGTTCCAGATGAACTCGAAGCCTGGACGGAAGTCCGAGCCGCCTTTGCCGTGCAGGCCAAAGGTGTTGGAGTTGATCTCGGCCATCACTTCGCGAGTGTTCATCACTCGGGTCACGTCGGCGTCACAGTGCACAACGAGCACCTCAAGCCCCTTGGAGGTCGCCAGGCGACGAATCAGGCCGTAGGCCATCCGCAGGTTGTCCAGGTCGTCTGCGTTGAACATGGAGCCGGAGGTGTCCATCAGGATGTAGACCCGCGACTCATTCTTCTTCTTGCCTGGCAGCAGAGGACGGTTCGGCGCAAAAGAGTTGCGCTTGTTCGGCTTCTTGAAGGTTGTCAGCGTCTTGGCACCGTAGTTGCCGATCTCCTTCTTGATGTGGCGATCGAACGTCAGCGGTGGGTTGAGGATGCCTTCGATCTGAGCCTGAGCCCATCCCGGCAGCTTGCCCCAGCCATGACCACCTTGCTGACGGTCAGTCTGAACAGCACTGGCCAAGGTCTGCTTATGACGCTCCTGGGTCTTCTCGGGCGATTCGCCTTTGAAGGGGTTACCCTCGATTTCGTCGTCGTCCAGCAGAATGTCGCCCTGCAGCTGGCCTGCGCCAATCTGCTTGCTCACTTCCTGCATTGCCTTTTCCCAGGCGCTCTGATCAGCCATGTTCTCGCCAGAGCCCATCTTGCCTTCCTGGCCAAGACCGTTTTCCTCGCCACGCAGAGCCTTCTGCATCTCCTTTTCCATGGCTTCAAGCTGGTCGGCCACGTTGTTCTGGGCGCGTTGGTTCGACAGGGGCTCGTTTGGCTGCTGTGAGGCACCCTGACCCTGCGACTGGCCCTGCTCGCTGCCCTGCTCGCTGCCCTGACCTTCCTGACCTGGCTGAGGCTGGCCTTCGCCGCCCTGACCGCCTTGCTCGTTAGAAGGCTGACCCTGATCAGAACCGCCCGAAGACGCTTGGCCCGCCTGAGGAGAGGACTGACCGCCCTGACCTGCAGATTGACCGGGTTGGCCACCCTGCTGACCGGGTTGACCGCCTTGACTCGATTGAGATGGCTGTCCACCCTGGCCCGGCTGACCCGGCTGCCCATTGCCCTGGCCTGGTTGATTGCCTTGACCTGGCTCGCTGCCTTCGCCCTGCCCTTGACCGGGCTGATTGCCCTGCCCTGGCTGGTTGCCTTCACCGGAATCGCCCGGATCATTACCACCTGGCTGACCACTTTCATTGCCATCAGCCTGCTGACCTTGATCGCCTGGCTGCTGACCATCAGCACCCTGCTCACCCGGCTGGCCGTCAGCTCCCTGCTCCTGAGACTGCTGGGAAGGATCGGACTGACCATTCTCAGGCTTGTCGCCCTCTTCGCCTGGCTGACCTGGCTGGGATTCGTCGTTCTCTGGCTCGTCTTTCTTGGACGCTTCGTCCTCCAGGCCTTCCTTGGTGACCGTGTCGATGTATTCGTCGCCGGCCTTGTCCAGGTCGTCGCGGAATTCCTCAACGTTTTCCTTGGCGCTGTTTTCTGGCTTCTCGCCGTCTTCCTCGGCGCTCAGGCGATCGTATTCGCGTTGCATGTAGTCGTTGACCGAATCACCCAACCCCTCAGCAAGCTTGTCCAGGGCTGCCTGGTGCTTCTTCTGGGCATCGGTTGGTTCAGCCGCAGGTGGCTGGCCGTCAGCAGACTGATCATCGCCAGGCTGCTGCTCACGGTGATTGAAGGAATCGTTCTGATCCTTCTTGTCGCCGCTCTTGTTGTCCCAGCTACCCTTGCCCGAACCCTTCTGATCTTGATTGGCAAGCGGGTTGTTGACGTTGTCGTCTTCGCTGATGCCATGAGTCAGGCTACCGCCGCCGTCCAGGTCTGCCAGCAAGTTACGGTAGTCGTCACGCTCGGCTTGAAGCTTGATCTGCTCGAAGGTCGAACGAATCTCGTCTTTCTTGGCGCCAACTTCCTTGAGTGCGCGCACCATCGACTCGTTGAGCTTTTCCTTGATGCGCTGCTCGCGGTCGTAGTCGCCACCTTGGGACTGAGCCTGCTGGCGCAGAGCGTTCTCGATGTGGTTCTTGTACAGCTCCACCTTTTCCTTGACCATTTTGTCCAGGTCAACGTAGATCTCCTCACCCGACCAGCCGGAGTACTTGGTGTCGTACAGACCGCCATCAGGCAGGGAGATCTTGATGGTGCGCGCTGCCGACTGCTTACGCTTGAGGTGCAGTTCAGGCAGGGTGGTCTTGATGATGTCGTTGATCGCGAAGTCGTGCGCCCAGTTGGCAATGCGCATGTCTTTGCCAGCAAAACGAACCCAAGCATCGAGTGCCACGTGGAGTGCTTCGTGAATCAGCACACCGATCATCTCGCCAACCGTCAGCGACTTGAGCCACTTTTCGTTGTAGACCACGGTGCCCTTTGGGGAAACCGCAATAGTGGGCACCGACTCGGTCGGCCCGGCAATCCACATCTCTGTCGCCAGAACGCCCAGGAACGGGCTGTGGTTACGCAGTTCAAGCAGGGTGAGGCGAATCAGGGTCGCGAATTCTTGGTCATAGACCTTCGCGTCCGTCATCGCCGGTTTGATTTTCGCTGGGTTGGCCTTACTCATCATCAGAACCTTTGCAGATACTTTTCCATGATTCAGTGTGTCATGGGCGCTTTTAACCATACTACTCCTTTTTGACATAAATTGCGGTTGTGGCAGGGGTTCCACTCATCGTTGTACGACACTGCCCCGAAAAGTGAGAGGGAGGGAGAGGGCCTGGATTCACAGGGCCTTGGCGATCACCTTCAGCAGGCGCTCTCCCCCTCTTGTTGTCCGACACTGACCCGAGTTTCAAACGGATCGGGGTGTGGGGGTTTCGCTTTGGCTTTGCGCTTTTGCGCCTCGGGAGCCGCTTTTGGCCACTTCAGCGCTCCGCCCCCTGCAACCCCCAAACACACACTTCACCTCTGATCTTCCCAACAAAAAAATACAATGAATCTACAAGATTCTAATCTTCAATAGGATAGAACTACCATCCGGCTCGCAGAGCCGCAGTACTTCAGCCCCACAGGGCTCCCCCAACTCATCTTTGGCGCCTGTGTGCAGGCATCCGATGGGTTGGTCATGCCAAATGGCCTTTGGAAGGCAGGGTCAAGGACAGGAGCGAAGGGCTAGGAGCTTGAGCCAAATGGCCCTCTGAAAGCCAGAGCCACCGCCAAAGCGACAGCGAGGGCAGCACATCTGAATGGCCCCATGAAAAGCAAGATCAAAAGCCTGGGGGAAAGTACAATGGCCCATAACGAAAAAAGCCCTCCGAAGAGGGCTTTCTTGCTGGGTCTTGTTACACCTGACCCATGGTGCGGATCGACTCGAAGACCTTGTCCAGTTCGAGCGAGTCGATGTGGTCGTCTTGCTTGCCATCCAGACGGTACACCCAGGCGCTGAGCTTGGTAACGCAGGTGTCGCGGGTCTTGTCGTTGCGGCCTTCGTTCTTGGTCTGCAGTTCCGACACGATGTGACGGAAGATGAAGGCAGCCATTTCACGACGGCTCTGAGCCATCGACGCGGTGGCGTGCAGAACGTTCTTGACCAGCTTCTCGCGAGCGTTGTCCAGATCCTTCGGCTTGCCAGCGTGGGTTTCTTCCAGCTTGTTGGCGAAGCGGATGAAGTTGCTGCGCAGTGCGTGGCCGACAGCGAAAACGCAACCGATGTTGTTTTTCTTTGCTGCGTCCAGACGATCCCAGCGAGTCGGATCTTCCATCAGCTCTTCGGAGGTTGGGTACTCCATCAGCAGGCTGATGAACTGGCCGTAGGCGGTGGCGAACTGCTTGCCGGACATCGATTCAGCCAACTGCGTTGGGCTCTTCCACAGGAAGCCTGGCTTGAAGTTGCGAACACCGCCGTGCTTCTGGGACAGCTCGGTGCCCAGCGCCGTGTGGTCACGAGGCGAAGGAGTCTTGCCGTTTTCGTCGCTGTACTGGGTGTTACCAGCACTTGGGGCGAAGAAGCCGCCGTTTTCCTTGAGGAAGCCGATAACCGATGGATCCAGGTCACGGTTGCAAGGGTAGTCGATCCAGGCGTCGAAGTCCGGCTCGTAGTTGATCAGCATGCTTCGGCCAAGCAGAGCCTTGTTCCACTCAACAGCGGAGCAACCGTCTTCGATGCCGTTACCGGTCATGGCAACCAGGACGTTCTCGCCGATTTCGAAATCGCCGATGCGACCGAACTGAACCAGTTCGAGCAGACCCGATTGCAGGCGGGGGTCAGCCAGGGTCACGTCGTCGAGCAGCAGAACGCCGTAGCCCGAACCGATGTTCTCCTTGAGCAGGGGAACGATCTGAGCTTCGATCAGTGGCTGAGCGATTGTCCAGACATCGCGCTCGGTGCCATCCAGGCCAGTCACTTTCTGCTTGTCAGGCACCGGGTAGACACCGAAGTCTTCTGCGGTACGGCTCGCCATTGGGATACGGACGAACTTCTCTTCCGGGCTCACCATTTCCATCAGGCTGGTGGTTTTGCCGATGCCGGCACGACCCGAGAGGATCAGACCGCGAAAGCGGCGGTTGTTGGCATCCTGGCGGGGGACTTCGTTCAGCTTACTGCTCATTCTTGTTGGCCTCTGTATTTTATCCGTTGACCAGATTGCGACGATCCTAGCACATCACCTTGGCGAGTGCAGGTCGCTCATCTGCCGATCTGATAGTTTCAACATAGCAACGGAGTTTACGCGAATGCACGAAATATTTGTCAATTTATAGCAAAAAGCTGTGTACCGCTCATCGGGGCTGAATCCCTCTCCCTACACCGATTTGACACTGCCTTATAGGAGTCATATATTTCGCATCTATTGAAAAAGAGTAGGACGATCAGATGCATACCCTGGACTTGATCTTGAGTCGAAACGCAGTCCCCTTTACGGAGCTTCCGAAGGGCCTCCCTCGTCCGCCACACGGTCATCCAGTTTCACCCTACATTGTGCGGGCCGAAGGCAATCCTGCGATTGTCCTGCTTGGACAAAACGCCTACCTGACCCCTGGCAACTACCCTGAGATCATCAAGGATTTCGCGGTCTACGATCGCAGTACCATTGCAGCGCTGCTGGATCTGGGCAAGCTTGAATGCATGACCATTCTAAATGAGCAGATGATTGTCTATATCGACGAGTCCCTGCTTGAGATGGAAAGCATCGTGCTGCCTACTGGCAAGCTGGGTCACTTTGTCAGCGTCACGATTGAGGATTTCAAGGCCTTTCTTGGCGACAGCCTCATTGCAACGCAATTCACCAACACTCGCGTGAGCCATGAAGACGCTTGGAACATCGGTGTCTACAATGAGCGGCGCATTGACCAGCTGATCGTTCAGGACAGCAAGATTCCGCCCTTCCCCGAGACTGCCCGGCGCATCATCGACCTGTTTCAGCGCCAGGACAGCTTCGACATGGATGAGCTGGTGACCGTGATTGAGCAGGACGCACCGATCTCAGCTCAAACCATCTCCTGGGCCAATGCAGCTGCTGGCGGTAGTGCAGGCAAGCCGATTGTCAATGTGCGTAACGCTGTCAGCCGCCTGGGCGTCAACAAGACCATGCAGTACGCCATGCAATCGTCAGTGTCCAACTCCTTCCGAGTGACGGCTGACCTTGCCAATATGCTGGAGGATGCGTGCTTCAACTCTCTAGTCTCCGCCTATGGCGCAGGACAGGTTCACCGGGAGGAGGGTGGTCAATCACCGCAATCCGCCTACCTGGTAGGTCTGATGCACAACCTCGGTGAGCTGCTGCTGATGCATGTACTGCCTGAGCAGTCACAGCGATTCGTCCAGCTGCATCAGATGAACCCCCATCTGTCGCGTGAGTCGCTGTCGAGCGAGGTCTTCATGATCTCGTTTGCGTCGGCCACCCACCTGCTGATGAAAGCCTGGGGCATGCCTGAGAACATGGTGGAATCGTGCATGGCGCTGGCAACCTACAGCGACGAAGGCGCCGATCCTCTTGCCAATAACGTGCGCAGCTGGCAGGTTTCTATGGGCGACAGTGGAATCGTTCCGATCTCCTTTGTGCCACACGGCTGGCGCAATCAGGATTACTTCCCGGTCAGCGAGGCTTTCATCGAAAAGCGCCGCCGTGAGATCAATGAATTTCGAACTCAGGCATCAATGATCTCGCGCCGAGCAATTTGATCTTGGCAAGCATTACCCCCGACCGGAGCAAAGCTCCGGTTTTTTTGTCCTCAAAGCAACGTCACAAGCCTAAAAGCAGGCGCGCTGTCGCGCTGAAGGCCACGCTTCAAGTGTTCAATCTGGCAAGGGGCTAAGGGGGATTGCCACTATTTCTGGAGCAGCGGCTGCGCCGAAGAGCACAAGGGCAGTCGCGTGGCCACGCTGAAGGCCACGCTCCACCACCCCTGCTCGTCAGAGTCTTATGGGGTGCTGCCAAACTTACTGGACGAGGGGTTGAACCCGAAGCTTTTGCTGCGCTTCACGGATCTCACGCAACTGCCTGCGGTAGCTTACCTCGTCGGTAGCACTCAGGATGATTTCCATGAAGCTCTTGGTGCTGCGGTGTGGATAGCCCCAGCAATCAAGCCAGGAAACCTCAAATTCAACAAACTTGATGCCCTGCCCATAGGAAGGGAGGATTGCCGTGATGACTCCCTGTGGGCGATACATCGCCTGCTCGCGCTTACGATTCATCAACTCAAGCTGCATGCGGTGGGTAAAGGTGAGCCGAACGGATTCAACAGGGATGCTCAGCCTTTCGGCAGCCCGCCGCTTGGTCTGCTCGATGCGCCAAGCCTGATGGGTTTCCCAGTCGTCTGCGAATTCATCCGCTTCAAACAGTTCTTCGCGGGTCGCTCTGTCTTTCAACCGTTGCATCATGAACTCCAACCCATACCTGAAGGTGTGCAAGTCTGATCAAAAGTCGCATAGCTGTCAAATTCCTCTTGCCGGGCCGGCCATTAGGAAGTATTTTGCCATATATTGACGAGGTGATTATGGAAGCACTTATACAGTTTTCACAGGTGGCGGTGAATGATGCTGACGCCAATTTCGAGAAGAATTTCCGTTTCAAGCTAGAGGATTTTCTACGCAACGAATGTATCCTGGATCCCCAGGGTATTGAACGTGTCGTGCACGAGCTGCGTCACCTGTACATTCGCACCTGCTATCAGGCCAACTGTCTGTTGATGGTGCCCGGCACTGCGGATCCCAAACTGGGTGATCATCACGGGGCGATCATGCAGTACCTTCAAGAGTACGGCCCAGGCGTCTGCGACTCCATGCTCAAGGCCCTCACCGAGGTGCGCATGAACATGCTCAAGGAAACGGCTCGCCAGCTCGCCTACCTTGATGAGAAGCACAACAAGCGTCTTGCGAACTGAGCCCAGCTTCGCTGGAAGGTACGACTCCGCCCCTCTGCAAGGCCACCGGCACCCGGCAGCCTCTAAACGCCCGACAACTACTCTACCGGTTCGGTCGACAACGCCAGCGCTTCGTGCACCTGGCGCCACAGCTCCGGATGCAGACCGCCCGAGACCAGCGACAGCGCCAGGACGGCCTTGGTGATGGCGTCCAGTTTTTCACTCGTCGCCTGCTCACGGGCCACGTGCTTTTTGATTCTGGCCTGAAGATCCACGGCGTTTTGAGCAAAGGCTTTTGAAGAAGCCCGGTAATGCTGCGCCTCATCAAAGGCCCTGGCAGTCAAGCCGTGCACTCGCACAGGCTTCATCTGCTTGGAGATGACCTCACAGTCCTTCCAGTGATCCAGGCGTGACTGAGCGCGTGCCTGGGTGGGCTCCAGGTAAAAGTAGGGGTTACCGTCCAGGCGCATGATCATCACCGCCCAAGCCCCAGGCTTTTCGTCATTCTGAATGTCGGTGGCCCCCTGGAGCGTCGGCGCAACGGCCTTGATATACAGCTTGGTGCCGGGCGGGTAGCGGTCAGGCCCAGCGGGGGTCAGTGGTTCGATCCATGCCCGCACCGGAAGACCTTTAGGGCCTGCAGGCCCGTGCTTGATTTCGAATGCTGGCTGATCCAGAAGGGCCAGACCTTGCGCCTGCAGATCTTGAGGTGAATTCAAAATGGCATCTCCTAAAACACGTCAGCCCCGCAATGCAGGGCTGGCGATCAGGTGTGGGTGATCAGGCGATTTGTTGAGTCAGCGCTGGAGCGTCGTTGTCGGCGCGGGTGAACTCCCCTTCCAGGGCATCGTCGTCGGCGCCGTTGGGCACTTCTTTGGCCTTGTACTCGGTTTCTTTTTCCTGAAGCTCGCGCATCAAGTCTTCCAGTACGGCGCGGGTCTCTTCCGACAATTCCGCAAAGCCTGGGTCTTTCTTGACCAGCAGAGCAGCGTCGTACAGGGAGCGGCTTTCCTTCTTGAGCAGGTTTTCCATCTTGCGACCCGGCATGTGTTTGCCAAGGATCTTCTTGGAGCCCGCCGCATCTGCTGCTGCCTTGGCCTGCTGGAGCACCTGCACAGCCTTGTCGCCGTGCTTGACCATCAGGTTGAAGGCCTCGGTGACCGACATTTCTTCGCTCAGCACCAGGGTCGCGATTTCTTCCGGAGCGCCCGCCACCATTTTGAGCTTGGGCAGGTAGGAAGCCGATACCAGACCGGTGAGACCCTTGAGGATCTGATTGTCTTCCTGCATGTAGACCGTGGCCAGACGCTTGACCAGAATGGCCAACTCGTACGGGCGGAACTGTTCGTTGTTGTTGCCCTGAGCCAGGCCGTATTGCAGCTCAAGCTCGCTGGTACCAGCACCCTTGGGAGCGACCGGAACCTTGTACAGGTCAGCCATTTCCGGGGTCATTTCCTGGAGCAGCAGCAGACCGGCATCGCGGCGGCGACCACCCTCAACGATCACGCAGACGTTTTCGCCATTGATGTTGGCGATGTAGCCAGCCAGGGGCTTGTCAGGGTACCAGCCGTGAGTCTTGATCGACTCTTTGAGCGCTTCGATGCCTTCCCAGTAGCGAGCATCTTTCACGCGAGGGTTCAGACCCTCGATGACGATGGTTCTGCGCAGGTCAACGCGATAGATGTCCTTCTTGGTGCCGATGGCGCCCATGGCGGATTTCATGTTGCCCGGTACCAGGGCGAACTTCTGATCGACGCTCAGGCCGAAAATGGATGGAACGTTGCCGGTCAGAGCGTCAACTTGCTTGTGTGCGTCCGTCATTTAGAAATCCTCGCGTTGGATATGCAGTAGGGTCAATGCCCAGGCCTTCTTGGTGGCCTTGATGGTTAGTATACCTGGTATACTAATGACGTCAAGCGTCTGGCCGGCCATAAAGACGATTTATTTTAGAATTGAATGAAGCGGGATCAAGCCCGCTTGCGTGCTGGAGCTTGGGCTTGCGACTGGGCGGCAGGTGTTTCGAGGTTGCTGATCATAGCGTCCGCGTAGGACTCCAGCAGCTTGGTCTCGTGTGTGTTGTCGAGCTCGAACGAGGCGTCGTAATGCGTCCAGAACTCCATGCCGAAGTGTCGGTAGCCCTTGATACCGCCTGGGCCACCCAGCGGCTCTCTGAAGCCTGCGCTGCCCAGAGCTCGAAGTCTGGCGCTACGAATGAAGGCTTCCCAGCGCTGGGCGCTTTTGAACGTCTTCTCCAGCAGAGCGCCTGGCGTAAGGGCTGTGCCATGGGTGCATTCCACCAGGCTGCTGATTTCCCGGCACTGGTAGCCCAACTGGCTCAGTACACGCTGCGCTTCTTCAAGACTGATGATGTTCATGCGGTGAACTCCGCAAAGGAAATTGGCGCACCCGGCAGGACTTGAACCTGCGACCATCCGCTTAGAAGGCGGATGCTCTATCCAGCTGAGCTACGGGCGCTTGAAGGGGGCCTCAAGGCCCCCTGCGGCTGCGCATCCTGAATGGACACCAACCGCGTGAGCCACAATATTAGCCAAAAGGGTTTATACGGTCAACCGATTAGTGACAGCGGCGATGGTGAATTACATGGGCCTTGCTTTTGTTGCGACGCACCGCCAGGTGTGCACCTGAGCCGACATCATGAGGGTGGTGAAGCGTGCCCAACAGCAGGGCGAAGAAAAACGAAATTCGCTTGAACATGGCACAGATCTCCTTTTGATTGCCTATCACCTGTATGCGATAAATGTGCCAGCAAAATATATGATTTTGATTACAAAAACAACGACTTATGCATTAATTGAATGCGCGAGAGGCCCGAAAGAGCCAAAGGCACCCCAGGACGGGGCACCGGCAGGATTCAGCGAGCTGGTGCGCGGTTGCGGGCACCACGACTGATGACCATCATGACCGCGTCAAGCTGCACGTCAGTCAGGGCGCCGAGGGCATTGGCAAACCGCATGGCCACGGTCTGCGCCTGGGGTGATGCCTTGGCAATATCGACGGTGACGTAACCACGATCGAGGATAACGGCCTCTTCTAGAAGTCGCAGCTCCTTGCCATCCAGAGCCAGCCCAAGGGCCTCGACGACCTTTTGGGGGAAGTGCTTGGGCACCGGCTTGTCGCCCTTCTCAATGGCCGACAGGTAGGCAGAACTGACATCAAGCGCCTCAGCCATCTGGCGCAGGTTCATGTCCTTGTCGACACGAAGCTTTCGCACCTCACGCCCGTACTGACTCAGTCTTGCCTTAAGGCCCATCACACCGTCTCCGCAATGATCCGCTTTTGCTCGTCCATGTAGGCCACCGAATTGGCAATGATCTGCTTGTAGAGCTCAAGCGTCATGGGGCGCACCGTCCAGAAGGTGGTCAGGGAGATTTCAGCCCAGCCGTCAACGCGAAAAAACAACTCGGTTTCAGCAGCGCGGGCCGCAGCGCTGTTTTTACGCGGCTTTTTCTCCGAAGTTGCATCAGGCATCTTGAATCGGGCGCCACACTGGGTGCGTCGCGTGCCCTCAGCAATCGCAAAAAGCTCACACGTCACATGCTCCAGGGTGTTGTTGTGGGTGGAGTACGCCACAAAAACGTCCATGCCATTGATGTGCAGCTGCGTGCTGACCAGGGTGTCTCGGTTGGCGTGCACATCACGCAGGAAGCCTGGGAAGGCCCCATACTCGTATTCACTGGCGCCCATGTAATCCAGGTCGAAGAACTGGCCGAAACGCAGATCTGGTGTAGGCTCCAAGGCTTTCTTGGAGATCAGTCGCTGCACGGAGTAGAAAGTGCAGATCTCGACCATGGTGGGCGCCTGTGGCTTCGGGCTTGCCTTGAGAAAACTGAGCATCACTGACTCCTGATTGCGAATTGGTTGAGCGCCGAAGGGGTTGCAGACTTGTCCCAGGGTGCGAAGGATACCAGGGCAAACAGCGCCACGCACACGACTACCCGTAGCGCCTGGATTCGTTTGGCTTTCATGCCGGCATCTCCACCAGTGCGTTGATCCAGGCACGAACAGCCCGATCTGCGTAGTCCTTGGCCTCTTTAAGGGTTGGGTGCTGACCCAGATCAGTTGGGATGTTGGGCATGTACCCGATACCCTTGAACGCCAGAACACTGCCCTGGACGTCAGCCACCTGAGCCACCTTGACCTTTCCCACCCGGCATACATGCCCCGACGCCTCAAGCGTCCACACGCCATTAAGCGAGATGCCGGTAGCGGCCTGCGGTTCAGCGGCCATCTGATTGAGGCTGTTCTTGGCCTGGGCCGATGCGAGGTTACGCAGGCGCTCGATGAACAACACCTGCTTGGCATCAATACGCTTGATTTCCTTGCTGCGACCACAGTTGTTCATGTCGACAGCGCTGAGTGTGACATCGCCGGTCTCGACGAAGTTTGCCCACATCAACAGGGCGTGCATCTGAATGTGGTGATCATGCTCAAACATGGACATGGAAGCTCTCCGGGGGCGTAAGGCCCCAGGAATGAAAAAAGGGGCATATCGATAATATACCCCTCATTTCTTAACTTCAAAGGTTAATTGACGATTTGACAATGTATTGTCAGCTTGCCTTTGGAACCGCCCAGTGGGTGGATCGCTCGCGCCCATGCAAAGCCCCGCAGGTGCAGCGCTTGCCGTTGGGCAGTGACCAGACAAATGCCTGGATGATTTCAAAACAGAATGGGCACTCAAGGCCAATGCTGGATTTGCCGTTGACAGGTCTGCGCCAGGTTTCCACCCATGGCCGCGACTCAACCTTGCGGGCGTCTTCAAACTGGGACGCCAGGCGCACATTCTCTGAGGTTGGCCCCTTCTCGGGTGCACGTGGAGCAGGCCTATCAACCTTTCTTGCTACGTCAGGCGGCACGAGCGCCGAGGGCATGGGCACGAACGATGACAGAATGCTTGTGGCCTTGGGCTCCCCCGGTGCGCAATCCCAATGGGCTCGCTTGAGGCCATTGAATGCCTGACCGTCAACCATCGGTTCATCGCAGACGGTACACAGCGGCTGATAGTGCTCGGACATTGTCAGGTTCCTATACATGATTTTGGACAAGAAAAACCCCCCGATTGCCTGTATCTAATGGGCGCGGAGGGTTTTTGGTTTAGGCAATGTATACGTTTCAGAACTTATGAGCTGGATGCTCTACTGACACGCCAAACACTCTTCTCCCAGGTTGCAGGCCAGCGGCACTTCGGCAGCTTCTGCGCTCAGTTCGAAGTCGTCACCTTCAGTGGCTTCAGCTTCCCAGTTGAAGGCTGGAGCGGTGTCTTGGATGGCTTGTTGAGTCATGGCGGATTTCCTCGCGTGGATGGCCGGGGTCAATTTCCCCGTTAATCGAATAGACTTTCAGTGTATCGGCAAACGGGAGAGACAATCCAGACCTTCTGTCGATCTGATCGATCAAATGCGCAGGACTTGCTGACTGCCGGTTAAGGCATCAGCCTCAGTCAAGATCCAGCGTCCTACGCGCCGGCTTTACGTACTCATACGCAACGAGAAGCCTTGCCAGAAGCCAGTAGATGACGCGCAGTCGGGAATTCGTGAGCGGCTTTGGGGATTCAGACTTCATGGCTCGAACGATCCAGCAGGTATGACAGGTGAAAGCCTGTTGCGGTGAGAAGGTAGAGGCCAACGGCGCCCAGCAAGACGAACAGCTCAAGCGCCAGAAACGGATCTGAGATCATGCCGATCATCCTGTACGACCAGAACATCGACAAGCCGACCAGCATGAGGCTACTCAAATGCAGCGCAAACCAGACGACCTCCCCCGTTAATACGATGAGTTCAGATCGTCTGGCAGCACACAAGGGTCTGATTCCCGGCATGGTTAAGGTGCTCATATAGCCTCCTGGGCGGCGCTGACGCGCCCCACCCCGTTATTTATGGGTATGTGACGCCTTCTGTAGTGCGCTCGCCTGAAGAGGCCCTTTGAAGCCCTGCAGGCACAGGATCATGAGGCTTGCGCCAAGACCCAGGCAAATGAGAGTGGATTCGTTTCGATCACCGATGAGTCCGACTACGCCGCTGATCAACACCAGCAGCGCAAAGCCCGACGCCAGTGTGTTCAACAGCAGACCCACCATGCGACCCAGGCGACCGCTTTGGGGTCGAGCGACATAGGTTTTCATGGCCATCTCCTGATGAGGTATAGGCGGAGTATACTGCGTATTGCCAAATCGTCAATATGCAAAAAAGAGAAAGGCCACCCGAAGGTGGCCTTAGATGGCTTCGAAGATCAGACGATCAACGAATAACTGACAACGAATTAGGGTGCGTCAGGCTCCAACAACGAACGTTCGGCGCTAAGGCCATCTGTTTTTTTGGTGCCAAAGACTGCTTCTTTGCTGACCAGAGGTCAGCTCCAGTATGGTGAAGCCACCTTTGAGGCTCTTTGACCACGGCCCACCCGAGGATGGCTACCGGCGTCTCCTACCCTCACTCTCGGAGACATCTTCCCAGGTCAGGCGAACAGGCCGATTTGTTCCGCAATTTCTACAGGCATCGCCAGTTCGAACTGGGTCACGCCATTGAGCCGGTGCACTTCATCGTTGATCACCATGATCTGGCGATCGATGTCGCGCATCAGTGTTTGAATTTCTTCAGCCTTCTCAGCCGACAGCACCTTGACCTGGATCTTTGGCAGCTCGTCTTTGCGCTCCAGACGCGCCAGCGCTTCATCCAGCAGGCCGATCTCAATGGCGCTGCCTTGATGAGCCAGGCTGTACTGGAGGGCTTCCAGGCCAGCCTTCTGGTTACGCAGGACAGCCTGCTGTGCCAGCTTGGCGTGCAGACCGGTTTCGCTGTTCTTCGCGCCAATGGTGCTGCGCAGATTGACAAGAGCCGCATACATCGCGTTGATCTGGGTCAGCTTCTGGTCGACTTGAGCCTGACGCTCTTCGACTTTGGATTTCTCCGAGGTAAAGCTCACGACCACGGCTTGACCCAGGCGATTGAGATCGGCCTGCTGCTCATTGATCAGGCGGGTCAGGCGCTCGACGAACTTGAGGCCCTGGGAAATCGAAATCTTCTTGGAGGTCTGGCTCATTGCCGGGTGTCCTTAAGCGGTTGATTCGACGAGTATAGTGATAATTGGAAGGAAAGCAAGCGGGAGATTCACTCCCCCGCTCGGCGCGGATCAGGCTTGAGCCTGCACCCAGGATTCAACGACGTCGCCGCCCCACTGACCCTTCCATTCCTTGAGTTGCTTGTGGTTGCCACCCTTGGTCTGGATCTTCTCGCCGGTATGCGGGTTCAGGTAGGTCTTGACCACACGAGCCTTGCGAGTTTTGACAGTCTTGATCGCCGGAGCAGCCGCTGCACTTTGCTTGGCAGGATCCAGGTGCGGGCACATGGCCAAGACCAGCTCTTCCAGGTTGAAGCCCTTTTCGTTGGCTTCCATGGTGAACAACTCGACCATGTCCAGGCGCTCCTGAACCTGCGGCTGAATCTCAGCCAGGCGAGCTTTGTTTTGTTCGATGGATTTTTGCAGATCGTGGAACTGCTGAACCTTGGATGCTGACATATGAATCTTCCCCCTAGAATTAAAATTAACAGGTCAATGACCGTGGAGCCCAATCTAGGGATTAATTGACATATTGTCAATTCAAAATAGTGATATTTCATCAGGCAAAAAAAAGGGACTCAAAAGAGTCCCTAAAAGTTGTCCAACGCGAGCGGACATACTTTGCCAAGCGGCATTCAAAAATGTGTAGCAAGCGGCTTTTTTGCTCCGCTAAGTGCTTGATCGGAGTATAGATATTCTATACATGATGGTCAATCAACATTTTCACTTTCCGGCTCGATTTCTGCGTCTAGCGCACGAGCCTGACCAATCTTGTTGACGTCCCTGGGGTACTGCACGACCAGCACCATACGAATGTGGCGCTTGTTCTGCCCATCCGTCCAGTCACGGATCGACAATTGACCCTTGGCGTGCAGGATGTCACCTGCCTCGTAGTTGCGAGCCTTGCGGGCAGCCTCGTCGTGGAGCTCGACCAGGATGTGCTCGCGGCGTGAACTTCGACTGTTGTCGTGAAAGGTCTTGGTGAACGACTTCGCCGATACCTTGAGAGTAGCAAGGTTTTCCCGGTGATCGAATGTTTTGGCTGGATTCATCAGCACGCCAGTGATGCGCGCCTCGTTTTCTTCCAGGCTATTGAAATACTGCTGGGTCATCGCAACCTCTTATTTTTATGGAATTTTTCTACTTCTAAGGGAATGTTAACAGACCATTGAGGCAAGCTCCAGACCCCTCATAGCCCGGCTATGCCGGAAAGGACGACCCCCCCCTCCCAGGCCCAGACGATCAAGCCCAATCACCTCACGAGCCGCGCCAGGCTTTTTCTCAGGCAAAGAAAAAGCCGGCTAGATGCCGGCTTCTCTTGAATATGCGCAGTGATCAGGCTGTCAGAGCCTGGGGTGCTGGCTGGGCCTTGGCCTCGTCCAACTTGCTGCCGATGCGATCCAGCAGCTGGTTCAAGCCCGTAGAGCCCCGCAGGCTTTGCTGGATGCTGGTTCGGACAGAATTATCCCCGGCAATCCACTCGTCGGCCATGGTCTCGATTTTCTTTGCGCTCACACTCATTCGTGTCTTCCTGATTCAAAATTCAATTTATACAAAAAGGGTGACCCGCAGGCCACCCATTTCAAGCAAAGGGCTGATTAGGCAGCCGCTTGAGCATCAGCCTTTGGCTTTGGCTTGGCGCCGAGCTCGATTTCGTCAGCGATGACCGACCAGCCGTGGTAGGTTTTGCCGTTGGTGCCGGTGTTCGACTTGGCGTTCTTGCGGAACGCGCCTTCTACATCGACGCTACGGCCACGGGTCAGGTGCTCGGCCAGCTTTTTGGCGCTGTCTTCGCTGGTCAGGAAGCGGGAGACCTGGTACGGAGTGGTCTGGTCGCGGTAGCCGCCTTCAGCAGCTTGATCCTTGACGCGCTTGTTGCAGATCACGGTGAAGGAAACAGCGAACGAGCCTTCCTTGACCTTGTTGTAACGAGCGTCAGCAGCCAGGTTGCCGGTGATGTTCAGTTTGTTCATGCTCATGGGTATTTCCTCGCGTTGGGATTTTTGAGATCGGGGTTTATCCCCGATTCACGCTTCCAGTATATGGAAGCTATACTAGGCAGTCAATATGTATTTAAAGAGTTTTTAAGCAATTTTCGACATTTTTTCTTGGGCTGATGTTTTTGCCCGAGAATTGATGCTCACCACCGCGTCAGTGCCTAGCAGGCATTGCTTCAACGTGGCGATACCGTCGACCATCAACATGGCATCTTCAGGCGCCAGGGCCATCATAGGGCCCATCAGCCCCTCTTCGAAGGCCAGCCGCAGAGCTTCCTGATAATGGTCGCCCTTAGAGTATTCATCAGCCGACACGCACAACTCAACCACCTTGACGCTTTTCTTGCCACGCGGTGTCTGACCGATGACCATCATGGGGATCTTGGTGCTCACGATTACCTCACTTGCCAGGGTGTTGCCAAATTGGCAATTTATTCCCAAGCCGATTCTAACTACGATCAGTTCGCAAATCCACAATATTTGAATCAAAAAAAGTTTTTATACACGACATCTAGGGTTATGTATGTTTTGTTCGCACAATAGAAAAAGCCCTGAAATATCAGGGCTTTGTCTGTGTTCTCAGATGAGAACCGTTCTCAGTTAGAACGGGATGTCATCGTCTCCCACGTCGTTCGATGCGCCTGGGCCTTCTTGCAGAACTTCTTCCTGCATTTCGCCCTGCTGGCCGACGGCTTCCTGTGCATCTTGCGAGATCGGCTGGTTGTGATCAGCAACGTTCGCAGCGTTGATCGGAGTACCTTCACCCGACAGGCTCAGGCCGTTGCGCAGGCTGCGCAGACGGATGCCTGGGTTCTGGTAGACGTTGTTGTCTTTCTCGTTGACGCTGACGTACGATTCGCCGGAAGCGGTGACCTGCTTGCCTTTGACCAGGTATTCCTTGACGGAGTCAGCGAAGCCTTTGGCGCCGGAGACGATCACAGGGACGTAGGTGGTGTAGGTTTCACCGGTGGCAGCGTTCTTGCCTTCGTTGATTGCGACGACGAAGGAGAGGCTGTCGCGACCGTCACGGGTGGCCAGAGTAGCAGCAGAAACCAGGTTGCCGGCGATAGTGTGCTTTTGCATGATGTGTTCCTCGCGTTGGATTTGGGTGTCTGGCTTGTTGCCAGTTCACGTTTCAAAGTATAGGGATGCTATACCGGGGCGTCAATAACTATTTTAATCGAATTTTACTTTTTCGAAGAAAAGCCCGATTTCTCGGGCTGTGGCCACCAATATATGGTTAAGCCGATGGGGACATATCTGCTTCCTGGCCCTTGCGAGCGCGCTCACGGATGCTGAAGCCCATCTCGCGCAGCACGTCATGGCCTGAGGCAATGAAGAAGTCAGCCCACTTGCCGGTGACCTTGCGCTGCTTCTTGAGCTCTTCATAGCCATCGGCGTAGTCAGCGTGATCCTTGCCCACCATCTGAAGCTTGTGATGACGGCGTTCGTGATCCAGGGCCTCGTCGTCGCTGTACAGCTTGAAGGTCAGCAAAGTCATCACGGTCGGCGTGACCTTGTCAGCCTTGAGGTTCTTGACGTTGATCGTGGCGATCTGGCCGAACACCAGTTTGGTTGGGTCAGCGCGGTGGCTCATCAGCACGTATTCGCGTGCAGCCTTGTCTTCGCTGTCCACTTCCTTACCCAGCGCATCCAGGAACTTGCCGTCCTTCTGACGGGCGCGGGTCTGGTAGGAGCCGTCTTCGTTCTTTACGCGCAGAGCGGCGCGAATGACCATGAACCCATTGTCGCCCTCGCCGATCTTCTCCAGGAAGCCCACACGCACAGGCGCGCCTGCTACTTCAACGCCGTCCTTTGTTTCCTTGATGAAGGCGCGCCATTTGCCGTCATCTGCCTGGCGAATATCCATCTTCAGACCCACTTCGGAATCCTTGGGGGTTGTGACCGAAAAAACCTTGCTCATGTGCTTCACCTGAATGGTTAATAAATCTCTCAATTTAGTTATAAATCGTGCGGCATGGTTTTGCCAAGCCCCAAGATCGAAAGAGTGTTGGCTGCTGAGCCAATCCCCTGTTTTGACTGGTTTTTCGAATGCCATCCGTCCAAAGAAATTGACATTGCAGGCAAATTTCAATCCATGACATCTGAGTGCCACCATTGTTCCATAATTGCTTGACAGTGGTGAGTACGGTGAGTATTTTTGCCGTTCGAACTTTGGGGAGGACTGATAGTGTCCTACGATGATGACAATGACGGTGGATTTGGCGCACGCCATTTCGATCAGCTGACAACGGCGGGCCTGTTCGGCGCCAGTAGCACCCTTAGCGATGCCAACCAGCGCATCCGCGAGTTCGAAGAGCAAAACAAGGGCGATATCCGAGACACCTGTCTGCGTGATGCACAAGCATTCGAGGCGGCAGTCGGCAACGTCTTTGGCAATTACTACCGCGATGGCGACATGGTGTACATGTCCACCCACATGAAGGACTTCGCGTTCATTGGTAACTGCCTGGTCATGAGTTTCAAAGTCATGGAGCGCTACAGCCTGGCCATGGGCAACCTTCGTGACATCGCCGCGCAGCTTGAAAACCTGGTCAACATCATCACCCACCAGGTTGATTCCGAGGGTCAGCACGACTTCAACATCTTCTCCGGCATGATCGACAGTGGCGAGAAAGACGACCTGGTCGAGATGGTTTCCGATGCGCTGCTCGAAACCACCGACACCAATGTCGTGAGAACCATCGTCGAGCAAGCTGCCGACATGGCTCTGGTTTCAACCGACAGCATTCAGCATCACATCCAGCGAGAAGTCATCGACCTGATCAACGGCAAGATCATGGAGCGCGTAGGCGCCAAGCTTATGGCTGACATGGAGAAGCAAGCCAAGGTAGCAGCAGCCAACAGCCCAAGAGCCACCCCGTTTGGACAGCCTGCTGTCGAGAAACGCGAGCGCCCAAGCTGGGTGCGTGTGGTAGACGGCAAGAAAGACTAACCCCTGATCTTCGATAGTGAGGCCCAGGGAGGGCCCTGAAAGCCCATCACAGCTGCTGCTGGATCGAAGCCAGCACAACCTCACGTTCCTGCTTGATCCTTCCCATCTCGTTCATCACACCCGCCGCGTAACGATGCCCCACACTTCTTGCCTTGCGACTACGCTCATATTTGCCTGGGCCAACGTTGTAATAGGCCAATGCCTGCTCCCAGTCGCCCGACAGGTCGTAATAATGGGCGAGGATCTTCGCACTGCAATCAATATTCACCGCGTCCACCCGCAGGTTTCCCCGGCATTCCTTGCCCCAAACGTTCGGCATGATCTGGGCCAGGCCAATGGCGCCGGCAGATGAGCGTTTTTTGTTGTCAAATTCCGTCTCCTTGTTGACCACCGCAGCGATCAAATACGAGGGAACGCTGTACTTGGCTGCACTCCTCTCGATCAGGGGCGCGAGCTTGGCAGCGATTTGAGGGTCGACCTCAAGCTGACTTTGCAGGCTTTGAGCCAGTGCTTCTGATTTGAGATGGGCGGGCGCTGCCGCAGGCTTGATTGGAGCGGGCTTCTCGGCACCTTTCAAGAGAATTGAAAGACTCGCCCACGGTGAGCTCGGGCCGCTGAGATACGCCATCGTCGCTTGGTCGATGGAGCGTTCGAGAGCATCGTCCCGCTTCGCCTGAATGGGCGACTCTGCAATGTCTGTAGCGGTCTGGTGCGGCGTGCATCCCAGCATGAATGCCATGGATATGCTCACCACGAGCATTTTGAGATTGAGTGCTTGCGAACGCACCGGGTGTTCCTCGCTATGAATTGTGAGGTATGACCTCGCCCAATATCCTTTTTATAACAACCGAGCCCATGAAAACAACCTTTAATCGTATATTGATCTGACAAATTTGACAAAAGGTGTGACTTTTCATCCAGTTGCGACAAGTAGCCTCACCTGAAAATAGTATCCAGATCAATTTATCTTGAAATGAGCGCACGGGAGCGCTATCGTCCGCGCACCTCAACCCCTGAAAGACAGGATCATGAACGGCCTATTCCTCGACGATGAGCGCGTACCGAACGATGTCACCTGGCTGATCTACGCCGAGGGTATCGAGTGGACAATCGTTCGCACCTTTGAAGCCTTCACCCAGGCGCTGTTACAGCCTGGCAAGATCTTCGATGTCATCTCCTTCGATCATGATCTGCAGGACTTCACAGCATCGGGCCAGGAGCTCACAGGCTATACCTGTTTCAAGTGGATGCACGACCGCTGCCTGGATGGACTTATGAATCTGCCTGAATGCCTCGTTCACTCTAAAAACGGTGTGGGCGCAGAGAACATCGCCCGGCACTACGACAATCTGCGGCGCCATCTTGGCGCTCCCTGATCCAGCGTTTGCCAATTCCTGTCTCACTCGGTAAGCTTGAACCATGAACACCTTGAATGCTCGTACAGCACTTCATCATGCACAGCCACATCGTCGGCTGGGAGAGCCAGTGCTTGAGTGAAACGTAGTCCCTGTTCACCAAGAAAGCCCTCCCAGCACCTGCGCTCCGGAGGGCTTTTTTGTTTCTACGTAATCAAGGTGAATATCATGGAATACCGCATCGAAAATCAGGCTCGTGGCGTACGCATCATTGCCGGAGACCAAGCAAAATCGCGCAGGCAGTTGCTCAACCAGCTGATCGACATCGCCCAGGAGGCAGGCTTTGAAGAGATCACCCTGCCCTGTATCGAGCCATCCCAGGTCTATGTCGACAAAGCTGGCGGGGAAATTCTGAATCAGATGTACGTCTTTGCTGACAAAAAGGGTCGTTCGCTCTGCCTGCGCCCTGAAGCCACAGCCACGGTGCAGTTGATCGCGGATCAATACTTCAAAGGCAGAAAGGATGTGCGCCTGTGGTACTTCGAGCGCTGCTGGAGGTACGAACGACCGCAGGAGGGTCGTTACCGCGAGTTCTTCCAATTCGGCATGGAGGTCATCAACCCGAGCACGCCAGGCGTCAGAGACGAGTTGCTTGCCCTTGCTGCCCGGATGGTTGCACTCAAGACTGACAATTTCGAAGTCAATGCCGGCGTGAAGCGTGGGCTGGACTACTACACCGAGGATGGGTTCGAGATTGCGGTACCGAGCCTGGGCGCCCAGAAGCAAGTCGTGGGCGGAGGTGCCTATCGGCAGGGGATCGGATTTGCGATTGGGTTTGATCGGCTGATGCTGGCGTGAAGGGCAATCAGGGCTCGGGATCAACGTCCCTGAGCTTTAACTTCTCTTGGTTGGGATCCGTAGCGCTGGGAAAGGCTGCGGTCGGCAGGGCTGAATGAGATACCTTGGCGATCACATCTCCAACGTTGATTCCTGCCGAGGCTTTTTGCGCTGCTTGAGCTGGTTCTGCATCCATCTGCCTGCCGAATCCATTTCTTGCATCATTGAGTCGAACTCGCATGGCGTCAAGGCTCGCGGCAGCTTTGAGGTGTCCTGCTTCGCCTTGGGTGAGTTGGTCGATACCATCGCAAAATCCCCCTATACAAGGCTCAATCCAAGAATGGCCCTGTAAACCTTGATCTTGTCATGGCGTGGCGTTGGGTATCGCAACGTTGCGGTCAGATCTTCGCAGTCGACAACCGAGTCGAAAAACCGATCACTTGCACAACCTCCAAGAAAAATGGGCTTGCTCAGGTAGTCCGTGATCTCTCCGATGAACACGATGCGCACGTGCTCTGGCAGGTAGGCCAAGGTGCGCCAAAGTGTCTCGTCGGCCAGGGGCCAGCAGACCAGGAGATAATCCATCTCATGACCATAGCGAATGACCGCATCGAGCACCGAGCAGTTTTCCACGTCGCACAAGTGTCCCATCGATTCGCTGCAATCATGCCCCATGCGCAGACTGGTTGCGTGGATGTTAACCCCTCTCTCAGCCAGAATGGAGGCAAGGATGCCACGGCCAGCATAAGCCTCGACAACCCGCTTACCCGCAAATAGGTCGGCCAGGGAGTCGATGAGCGGCTTGCTCAGATAGCCATAGCTCGCCTGGTTTCGCTGCTCGATACCAATTTCGAAACAGGCGTCTACCGGTAGGTCTTCATATTTCAAAGCGCTTGTCCTTTTCCTTCGACTATTGGCGTGAGTCTATCAACGGCACAAAGCGTTACATGGAACGCCGTCGCCGTCACCATCCAGGCGCTTGTTGCCGCACTGGGTCAGTTGGAACTTGGCCTCTTCGCAAGAGTTCATGGCCTTGCAGGACTTGCGGGTCTCACAGCTAAAACCTGTTGCCGCCTGATGAAGGATCGGCTCGGGCCGTGCCTGGACGTTGACGAATGGCTTGGGAGCAGCAGCCACAGCTTGTTTGCCGCTGACATAAGGGTTGGAGTTGCCCTGGATCCGCACAATCTTCTGATCCAGATCGAGTTCAACCTGATCTACAGGATCCTGGCGAGACCAGATCTCGTACAGGCGAGTCTGCTGATCGCTCAACCGCAGGCCATAGGTGTCGCGCATGTAGAAAGTGATCCGAGCTACATCGCCTTTCAGATTATCTGGCGGCTCGGCCCGGCGATTCTGGAAGTCGACCTTGAACTGGCAGGCGCCATATTGGGTGGCGGGGCCTGGGATCTGGTCGTAACGGAAATTGCTGCGGTCAGCATTGACCTCCCCCACCACTGGCAGGAAGTTGTGCAGGTCATTGTGGGCCTGGACGAAATTTGGGTCATGGTTCATGCAGTACTCTCGGCCACCACCTGGTGTGCCCTTGCCTTCTCTCCAGCAGGCGAACTGGCGACCCAGGTTTTCTGCCGGCACCACGTGCTCGATTTCGATACGGCTGGCACGCGCTTCGTTTTTGCGTACCTCGTACCCACAGCTGGCCAGGTCAACGCGTTTTTTGGCATCAAAGGTACAGCCGCAATAGCGATCGACCCGATTGTCGCTGTAGGTCTGCTCCAGCAGCTTCTTTGCGCCCTGGAAGCTGTCTGCGATCTGGACATCAGCCTGTGCCGAGGCTGCCAGTACTGCGAAGATCAAGCCAAATAGTCTCTTCATTGAGCATTCCTGAATTCTGGACAAAAAAATAGGCAAGACCGGGGGAGGTAGGCTTGCCTATAAAACACGCTAAATGCGTGGATTGGGAAATATGTTGCTTGGAGGCGATCTTAAGGATGTATTGCCAAACTGTCAATACTAATAATCGCTTTCTTCGTAAATTGGCATCGGCGCCGAGGAGATCGCCATCAGCATTCGACTGGCTTCGCCCTGCCAGAAACTGTCTGACAGATTCTCTTTGGCTTGACGGTACCCTGGAAAGCGTTCAAGCAAGGCGTTGGCCAGGCTCGCTGATCGACAGGCAAGCTCAGCGAAGGCGTCAGCAAGTTGAGCCTGCAGAATGGCAATAACAGCCGAAAGACTGGTCATCTCAGTTCTCCAGGGCTTTGTTGAGAGCACGCTGCTGGTCAGTCATGTCCAGACGAGCATCGATTTTGCCGGCAAGGCGGTTCTGCTGTTCTGCGCATGCCTGCTGGGATTCTCGGTCGTCTTTGTCACAGGCACCGGCCTCCAAATAGGCGGAGAACCAGGCAGAAGCTTCTTGCCCATAGCGCTTGGCTTGGGGGTGGAAGGCTGCAAGCAGAACGAGCACCAAGCACACCAGGATGATTAGGAAACCTTTCATGATCACACCATGACTTGCTGACGGTAGATTGAGATCATCTCGTCGCATACGCGACCTGCGACCAGTAGCGCCTTCTCTCCGTCGTCTTCGAGGTCGATCAGGCTGGAATAAACAACAAGCGTAGATCGAGGCTCCAGCAACGTGATCGAATCACCCACCAAATCCACCAGGGCGCTTCCGGAAAAGCCTTCGAAACGGAACACTCCATCCCTTTCCTGCATACGTGCATTGGGCTTTTTGCCCGACATGCTGATCGCCACCTGGCGAATGTTTTCAGAAATATCGACCAGCGCTCGCTGTGCATTCATGGCAGTTCATCCAAATACCTGAGCTGTGAACGCGTCGCGATCATCGTCGCAGACGCAGTGACCTTGCCCGTCTTCAACTACCGTGAAGCCGTCCCCATCAAGAATGACCTCGAATTCGGACGGCAGTTCACAACCCAGAGGAATATCAGCAAAAAGCAGCTGACCACTCGCCGAGAAGGTGACTTTCGAGCCGCCTATCAAGGGGAAGCGGTCGCTGATTATGCAGGTCTGGGTCGTGTCTTTCATGTCGGTTTACTCAAAAATTGCACTGGGTTGGGCTGGTACGGTAGATTTTCATCTGGCCATCGTAGCGTGTCTGGATCTGGACGCAGTCGCCAGGGTACATGTCGCTTTGGTCGTGAACGACCTGGAACATCTGCCCGTAGCGGTTTTGAACCACAAGCTGAGTCTCGGTTTGGCCAGAGGTCAGCGCCTTGTTTACTGCAGCGCCTGCCAGCGCACCGATGCCCGTACGGATAACCTTGGACTCGGTGGAATGACCACCACCTGTAAGCAACCCGGCTACGCCGCCGATCGCGGCCCCCGTACCCCAGCTACCGCTGGTAGCGACTTTCTGAACATCAACGATGCGACCCACGTCCAAGCGGGTTGGCTGCTGATAACTATTGCCTGGGGACGCACAACCGGTGAGGGAAGCGGTCATTGCCAAGGCACACAGCAGAGATAATTTACGCATTGATGACGCCTCTAACTTGAGATTTTCACTATTTCATTATAAATTGAACTGACTTTTTGTCAAGCAACGGTAGATTCCAGAATGTTCAAACGACTATTGATAGGCCTTGCCTTGTTGCCGGCTTTGGCCAACGCCGACCCCGCCTTCGACAACGCAGTCAGACAGCACGCCCAGGGGTCGGCAAGGGAGTTCATGTCCAAGCTCGTCGACCAGCGGAGCAAGGGCTACAGCTGGAAAATGATCCTCAACACCCAGGTGCCCGGCATGCTCGAAGACGGTTGCGGCTATCGGGAGCGCGTCGGCTTGCCCGATCGTTCTTTCAAGGAGATGAAGCAGCAGGTGGTACCTGTCGTTGGCTCCCAGTTGGTGGAGCGATACGAGTCACTGCTGAGCAAGCCTTCTGCTCGCCTGGGCCTGGTCACGGTCAAGAGTGCACAGGTCAACTCTGGGGACTACGCTGTGGTAGTGCTCAAGACTCTGTCGAGCAGCAAAAGCGATCCCTACTTCTCATTGATCTACCAGCTCAACGACAATGGCCGCATGTCCTTGTGCGACATCTCCAAGACAGATGACATGACCGGTGGCCTGCTCGAAGAGATCGGCAGCAAGCTCAATCTCTGATGAACGGTGTTTAGCCATATATTGACGTGGCTCCACTCCCTGGTATCATAGAAAATAAAACGCGGGTACCTACCCGTGTCGTACAACTGGGCCGCAAGGCCCGTTTGTTTTTCAGGAGCAGGAGCATGAAAAAGAAAGCCAAGCACAAGGGCGGAAAATCCGGTCTTTCCCAGGCCAAGTCCATGGTGCAAATTCCCCTCTACCGATCTCGTGTAGCAAAGACCGCACAAGACCAAGCCCGCAAGCGCCCCAGCAAAAACACCCTCATGAAGGCCATCGACAACGGTGGCCTTTGTCGTTAATTCCGGCCAGTGTCAGACAACGGCGCGCCCTGCGCACCCCAGAGGCCTTCAAGAGGCTTTTTTTACGTCCTGAATCAGCCATCGCTCAAGATCCACACATAATTATCAAATTCGATAATTATTCCTTGATATCCAAGGTTTTTTTGCTACCTTAGGGTGAATGCTTGGAGCCTGGTCATGAAACGCACGCTTTTGATCGCAAAATGCAGAGAGCTCGCCGATGCAGGCGTCTGGTGCATTCCCGAAAACACCCTGATGGCCAGCCTTGGTTACCCTGAGCGCGGCTACTTCAGGGTGGCCATGTCCAGACATTGCAAAGCAGGCCTGATCGAACGCATGGGGCCCAAGCTGTATGCCAACCCCTTCCTCAAGCCTCCGGCATTTGGGCTTTATCGCCTGGCCAACTTCTTGAGACCCAACGAAGACTTCTACCTGAGTGTCGAGTCGGTGCTCAGTGAGCACGGCTGGATCAGCCAGATGCCATTCTGTCTGACGTTTGTAACCACCGGCAGAAGCTACCGCTACACAACACTTCTGGGCGACATCGACTTTGTTCACACTGAAGAGTCTACCCAGGCCTGGATGGGAAAGCTGGAGCGCAACCAGCAGCGTCAGATCTGGGAGGCCACTCCGGATAAAGCCCTGGAGGATCTTCAGCGTTATGCGCGAAATCTCGACCTGGTTCTCCCTGAGGATGAAAGGGAGTGACACTGGGTTGGGGTGGCCTTTAGGATAAAAGGACAACAAGAGGAAAGACCATGAAGATCGCATTTTCCCAGCTCCTGGAGCAGGCCCAGGCCCAATCCAATGGAGCGCCTCCAGACGTCGTCGTCAAGGAGCTGCTGCACTACGACATCCTCAAGGCATTGAGCGACAGTGACCTTGCCCGTGAGGTCACCTTCCAGGGGGGATCTGCACTGCGCCTGTTTTACAGCGGTCAGCGCTACAGCGAAGATTTGGATTTCGTCATTGGTGCGGGTGAGAACAAGGGCTTTGTCATTGACGGTATGGTGGAGCTTCTCAAGAAGCAGATGACCGATCGGTATGGCCTTGAGCTTGAAGTCAAGCCCCCGTCAAAAAACGAGTTCAATGGGATCGACGTACGCACCTGGCAATTCAAGATTTCGATCCCAGGTTTTTTGCGCAAGCAGATGATCAAGGTTGAGTTTTGCAACGTGCCGGCGCATGACGTCGGTGCCAAACTGATGAAGCCTCGGTACGGCTTCCTGGATGACACCCACTCCGCCATCATGCTGAGAGTTGAATCAGAGCAGGAGATCATGGCGGACAAGCTCACAGCCATTGCCAACCGCAAATACCTCAAGGCTCGCGACCTTTGGGATCTCAAGTTTCTTTCTGATCGCGGAGTGACCCCCGATTTCGAACTCGTCAGAAAGAAGCTCAGCGACTACGGCGCCCAGGACTTTGCTCAAAAGCTGGAGGAGTCGATTGCCCGTCTGCGTGATGTGAACGCCTCATCAGCCTTCATGACCGAGATGGAAAAGTTTGTTTCACCCTCGATCGTCAAAGGCCTTCGACTGATGAAGCCGCCTGGCCAGGAATATATCCAGTTCGCCCTGGGCCACATGATCAAACTGCAACAAGTACTTGTTCCCCAGAAGGCAA
>Ga0247734_1000233_pt1 | contig 49976 bp, 44 predicted proteins | sample UWRJL103311B2_FD_180933 | JGI IMG/M metagenome (GOLD analysis project Ga0247734, IMG submission 180933) | Plant litter microbial communities from Arlington Agricultural Research Station in Wisconsin, United States - UWRJ-L103-311B-2 | ecosystem: Environmental > Terrestrial > Plant litter >...
CCCTCCCTCTCTCTTCTCTTCCTCTTCTCTCCTCCGCGGGTCCCTCTATGCTTCTCGTTCGGCCCTGTGAGCGGATGCGTAGGGATGGGAGTGCCTCATCCAACACGTTTTACCAACGCTCCTGTGCCAGCACGGGAAGGGTTGGTGTGTCTTGTAGTGAGCAGTGGATCTCGTGGTATGTGTGTTTGGTTGTGGTTATGAGATTGGTATCGTATTATATCGTATGGTATCGGGATGATGGTATGCGTGACATTAATTAGCAGTAGGGAAGGAAAGGGTGTTTGCACCTGTTGGTTGATTCATGCGCCGGTGGTGAGGAAGAAGAGCCAGAGCCAGAACCAGAGCCAGAGCCGGCGTTTGGAAGTTGAGGAAGTGAAGTGAGGTGAAGTGAGGAAATGGAGATACGGCAAGAGACCCTGGGGGCGTTCTTGGCCCTTGTCAAGGCAGGCAGGCAAGCAAGCAATTGAAGTAGGACGGACGGACTGCGTAAGGTGCACAGTGAGAGACAGTGTACGAAAGCAGTGTAGAGGAGTGTAGTGTAGTGCAGTAGTCAAGGGGGTGAGAGAGGGAGGAAGGGAAGTACTGTACAGTAGTAAGTATCAGTATGCAGTATGTGTGTGGTGCTAAGTACTACTGAGCCCTGGAAAGTTTCAGGTCTGGGGGGTTATGTGGAGGTGGGTGGGTCCACCCGGGCCCCCGTCTGCCAATGACCTGGCGGGATCTTTCAGGGCAAATCAATCAGGGAATATAATCGGATAGGGCACCCCTTCCCTCCCTCGGCAGTGGCTTCGACGCCCATCACGCCCATCACGCCCACTGGCTAATGGCTAATGGCTAATGGGCAAGTTTGTGACTCTAACGCTTCAAAGCTTGTCTATCCATCCGTCATTCTGTATGGTTGATACATACTGGTATATTCATATAGTGTAAGTGTAAGTGTAAGTGTAAGTGTAAGTGTAGTTGTATTGTCTTATACTAAATAATGTAATGTATGGCACATGGTACATATATACCTGCGGTACACCAAAGTACTCTGGGGCCACAGTACTAGTATTATACAGTATATACCGATATATAAGTATATAAGTATATATATCTACATCACATACAGTACCCAAGAGAGCACCGAGCACAACGACTACTGTACCACCACCTGCGTCGGTGGACTACTCTACTCACCACCATCACAAACGATTCCTTATCATCATCATCATCACCATTATTACGATCATCATCATGATCATGGTTATTACTAGTCAGCATCTACAACATATTTAGGATGCACAATATGCATCGCGTGGAGGAGATGTCGTCCTTTCCCCTCCGCCCATACCATCCGGTATACGCAACCGTACCCACTCGATCCCTCGCTGGTTCCACAAACAATGGCGAAAAGGCGATTGTGCTGCCACCGGGCAAGACTTTCCTTTCCTATTTCTTCTTCTCGCTCTGGTCCATCTGGTCTTTCTTCTCCCGCATGGATATTACATCTACCGTTGCATATCCGCCTCCCCCCTGGCCCCTGGCCCCGCCCAGTGAGGACTTTGGCACGTTTCTACAGTAGCTACTTCCGCGGTACTGTACGTACTGCACAATGTACTGAATAACAAGGTACCGAATACTTACTGTAGGGCCTTCGCCGTGTCTTGGGGAGACATGGCAATGGGCACAAATGGTCAGCCACAGCCACAGCCAACAGTCCGAATGTGCCATAACCTTTCTGGGCATACCAACTACTACATACATATAGCACAGTATATGTGCGCCGCTTCCGAAAAGTATCTTCAAAAGAACCATCTACCAGATCCCACTCCCCGAGCTGGCTGAGCGCAGTCGGTATGGCATGGCCAGAATGGGTAATCGTTTTTTTAGTATTTCCACCTTGTTATTGCCAATATCGACTTTGCCGGCCTTGTGGTAGATAGTACGGATACTACGGAGGCTGCACCACTCCCGGATTGGCTTGGTCTCCACGCATGCGTCTGCAATTGAGAACCGTGACTAACGGCAGGTGCCGTACGTATCCTTTCGCTGATGCTTCAATTATTACAAGAAAGGATATGTTCTACTGCCCAACCGGGAGAATGTTCTTGTCAAGATCGCCAAAGCTAATGTAGTCTGGGATAGAGCCGTGCCGTTAAGATATCCGACTCAAATGTCGTCTTCAGCCGGAATTTCACCAGTTCCTTCCCCGTGACCTCAACGAGCAAATTGTTCTAGGCTCTGGCAAACACTACAATATTAAGCTATATTCTATTATGTCTGGCGGCTTGTGAAGATTTATCAAAGTATCACGTCATTATTTCCACGAACGGCAATGCGATTGGGAGGTCAATATCCTTCCACTCCGGCGCCTTTAGGCGAGGTTTTTCTGTCTGCCCAAACCTTGCTTTGGTGGTTTTATGCCTATTGTCCATACTGATCTACCTTGGCAGGTAAGAAGCTGTTCCCCGGATCACGAGTGGCCTTCTAGATTGAGCCTTTTTGAGTTGAACGTCGGGATGTTCCCCAGACTTACATGCACGACTGTATTGGTTCCGAAATTAGAAGGTACCTCTAGTATTGAAACCAGAGCAAATCCTGACGTCTTAACATTACGATACCGGCACGTCAGTAGTGGCCTGTCAGTAGTCAGGGGTACCGTGAACTTTCTCTCTTTTCAGTCCACCTATTGTGCCAAACTTTATGAGACGCTAAGATCCAACTTAGAGGATGATTGACGACAGCTATATAGAAGTCATCCAATGAAGGAAGCTCCGTTAACCATAACTAGTTGAAGCTGGGTGGAAAGCTCGTATATCCTAACTGTGCTATAAAGTCCGAGACAATGACCGGGAAAAGAACAGATTTTTTACAGAAATGCTAACTGGATGAGTAGTTTGACCTCAAGACACAAACCATTTGGAGTACCACTAACCGCCGCAGCTATGCACTGTAATTGGACTGCAATAATGATAAATAGATTTAGCCTCCTAACAATTGTCCTCCGACTTAATTCTTTTCATCCCAAACCTTAACTCTTTAATTGATGAACAATGTAGCGATCTTAAGCATTGGAACATCACGCCGGCTTCGATTTCACTAGCTTCCGAGTTTTATATCACTCAGACTGACACGATCCACGACTTCAAAGCAAAGCAGGCACAAGATCTGTCCTGGGGGTGCTAGAGGTGGAAGCTGTATGGAGATTCATGCAGTCCAAAGCCGTGATCGGAATTTGCGATATGGAGGGTGGGAAATAAATGACCACGAGTCATTGTGTTTCGCATCTGCTCTCTTGACCAACGCCTCTCATTTTCAAGGCACTTTGTTTTCAAGAACTGAAAAGCCACGAGCAATGGCTCAAAGCTACTGCACTACCTCTTCGAAATCTAATATTTGAAAAAAGTGTCTATCTGGGAAAAGTGCCCATAGGAAAGACATTTAGTTCGGCATTTCCTATGACAAAAGCGGTAGGAAGCTTATCGATGCTTGCTTAGGAGATGCATCTGCCTATGTGCCGATTCTATCGAACCACACTGTACTCCGTAGGACGTGGTCATACATACAGTAATACGGTCATACCAATCAGAGGATTCTTCTTCGGTGAAAATCGAAAGGTTCGCAACTGGGGGTGTGAGACAAGCACATGAAGTGGAACCCGAGTTTGGAAGCTATAAACCCGCGAAGGGTTGCAAGACAAAACGAAACAAAGCAGAACGGTCAGACGCATGTTTCAAGGAACGGGAGATCAGAAAACCAAACATGCCCAATATGGATCGGCGACATAATTTTCTCGTGCTTGTTAAACAGAAGGGGACACTGACTGGAGACCAATTAAAAAAGGATGGCCAGCTCTCCGATGCAAATAAATAGTGCTTACCTTCCTCCCTCGGTCTTGTTCTTCTCAGTGGTTATAACGTATAGTCCTTACGAGATTTGAGTGCGAATTCATCACTCGGCATCGGGAGGTATCTGACAGGCATCCAGAACATCCAGAACATCCAGAACATCGCGAAAAGGTGGCGAGATCCAGCTTTTGTTCAGAAAAGCTGCCACCAGGCTGTCATTGTTCATGTATAAATACAATAAAAGAGTGAGTGAATGAGTTGAGGTGCCAACTGATAATGTATTGGCCAGCCTGGCTCGGGTTCCTGCATGTTGCTCACGCCTCCAGCAGCGGAAAGGAAAGAACTCCGAGATAGGGCACGCAAGACAGACGGACACCTTTATTGGGATGAGATACTTGGCAAACAGTCTGAAGAACACAGGTTGAATAGCGAATGGATGTTTATGGAGCAGAGAGGAGGGGGCGTTTTGATAAATATATATATATATTTAAAAAAAAAAAAAAAAAAAAAAAACCAAACAAACCCCTCCCAACTCCAAAAGCTAGGGGACTTCGTGACTTCGAATCTTGTTTTCGCTACTCTCTCGCCATCACTAAAAGTATTGTCTCTTCTTGGAACCGAAAGCCTTAAGCGATAACGGCCCTGGAGAGGAGAGTAGGGGTCCATCATTGGCACACAAACATTGGTTCGATCATCTTTCACCTCCTCCACGCAGGTAATCTTTCCGAGTGACAGCATTACGAATATTTCATACAGTACATACCGCCATACCGTCCGTTTTCCAATAAAAACTTTCCTCCCCTGCCCCCGTTTTTGAAATCGCCATTTTTAACTCTGTCCAACCCATCTGTCGTTCAGTCACTATAAACAATTCCTGCTCTTCACCACCCGTACGAATAGTGAATAGTGTTGACCGCTTCCAGGTCCAGGTTGAATAAATAATATCGGTAAGTTACTTTACTAGGTTGCCTTTAATTTCACCCGAATTTCACTACCCGTCTGCCGCCGACCCTAGAGTTCCTTTTCTGGTATTAGCTCCCCTTTCAACAAAAGCTAACGATAGCGATAAAGGGACTTGTACTCTACACTTCTCCTATTCCTCAAACTGATTTTCCGATTATCGTCACTAATTCTTCTGCTCTCTCAGTATTTGCATTACCCCTCACCGCTTCCCCCACCATGGCTTCACGTCCTGAAAACATCGGCATCAAAGCCATTGAAATTTATTTCCCCAGCCAGGTAGTTCCCAAAACCCCCTTACAATAGTAAGAAATACACGCTCACAGGCTGACTTTCTACCCAGTGCGTCGATCAAGCCGAACTTGAGAAATTCGATGGCATTCCAGCAGGAAAATACACCATTGGTCTTGGACAGACCAAGATGAGCTTCTGCGATGACAGAGAAGGTGAGCACACCACAGAAACCAGCCTGCCTTGTCACTAACTCGTCTCTCAAAAAAGATATCTACTCCCTTTCCCTCACCGTTCTCTCCAAGCTCCTGAGCAAATACCAAATCGACACGAGCACCATCGGTCGCCTCGAGGTCGGAACAGAGACCATTTTGGATAAGTCAAAATCAGTAAAGTCGGTGCTTATGCAGCTTTTTGGTGATAATACCAATATCGAGGGTGTGGATACCCTCAATGCCTGTTACGGAGGTACCAACGCTGTGTTCAACGCGATCAACTGGGTTGAATCTTCTGGTTGGGACGGCAGAGATGCTATTGTGGTAGCAGGAGATATTGCTCTATACGCCAAGGGAAACGCAAGACCTACTGGTGGTGCTGGTATGGTTGCCATGCTCATTGGCCCTAATGCACCAATAGTCGTGGAGCCTGGGCTCCGAGGTAGTTATATGCAACACGCATATGATTTCTACAAGCCAGATCTTACCAGCGAGTACCCAGTGGTCGATGGCCACTTCTCCCTCAAGTGCTACACTGAGGCTGTGGATGCATGCTACAAGGCTTATAACAAGCGTGAGGCGACACTCAAATCTGCACTCAACGGACATGCAAATGGTGAAAAGGCAGATGCCGCTACTGGTCTTGACCGATTTGACTATATGGCTTTCCACGCACCAACCTGCAAGCTTGTTTCAAAATCCTACGCACGCATGCTTTACAACGATTATCTCAGCGACCCAACTGCTGCGGTATTCTCTGAAGTCCCAGCCGAGCTCAAGGACATGGAGTACAACCAATCTTTGAGTGATAAGGTTGTGGAGAAGACCTTCATGGGACTCACTAAGAAGCGCTTCAACGAACGCGTGCAGCCCAGTATCGAGGTCCCTACCATGTGCGGTAACATGTACTGCGCTAGTGTATACGGTGGACTCGTTAGCTTACTGTCCAGCATCGACAGCGCAACACTGCAAGGAAAGAGAATAGGTGTTTTCAGCTACGGTTCTGGATTGGCCTCGAGTTTGTTCTCTTTGAAAATCAAGGGATCAACAGAGTTCATTCAGAAGAACTTGAACATAAAGGAAAGGCTTGCAGAGCGTCTCACTCTTGCACCAGAAGCTTACGAAGAGGTCAGTAAACCCGCGAACCTCAACTATATTGAAATTAACATAAAACAGTACTGTGAGCTCCGTAAGAAGGCTCATCTACAAAAGTCATTCACCCCAAGTGGCAAAGTAGATACCATTGCCAAGGGAACATACTACCTCGAGAACGTGGATGAGATGTTCCGTCGCAAATATCAGATCAAAGCATAATCTCATATAGATGGTGTTATCTGCCTCCTGCACTTCTACAAATAGAAAATTTCTCTTCAATAGACCATCAGCGGTATACAAATGGAGCCTCGGGATGGGTATTTAATAGGGTAGTTTGGTGTTTGCATATTTGCGTATACTACTTTTTTTTTGTGCATAGATCGTGGCAAGTTACCCCGTATTTACCATACAGGTAGAGTCAAAATAGCAAACATCGATCATGCTTTTGCTAACTGATCTGTGATGTTCACCATGAACCATGATGAATCTGAACTCTGTGACGGTCTAATGTATTAGAGAAGGGAATCACCAACGGACTACAGTAGACGTTCAGGGTCAACCTAAGGGGTTCTAGAGCAGATACTATCGAATATATAGCTTTGGCTTACGTAACCGTGGTGTTCTGATCTAAGCTCATGACTTGGACACATCGCAAAGCCTACCAGACTAATAATATCAAGTAGATGGACTCAATGAAGACTGGTACTAGAGGAGCCTTCTTTTTCTAGACCGGTGGCCTTGTAGGTGTATGAATCATTCAGTCATTCATTGGAGGGTTGGGTCGCCCAAATCAGCTGTCAACCCATCCAGAAAGGTATCAGCTTGTTTCTTTGCCCTCTTTTCCCCAATAACTCTCCTCCTCTCCTCAATTTCTCTTTTCCGCTTCTCTTTCTTCTCTTCCCTCTCCGCCCTGACCCGTTCCGTATTCAGCCGCTCCCTTTCCAAAGCCTCCATTTCCTCTTTCCTAATCCCTTCATCCTTTGAAAAAGTATAGAACCCCACCCCTTTGGTCCGGAATTCCTTGTCCGCCTCATAATGCTGTTGCGGCGGCGGGGTGGCACTCCTGTCTCTCTTCTTTGCCAGCTCCTGCATCTTCTCCAGCGTCTCTTCTTCGGGGTTGAAAGCAGCTGTCTGCACCGTATCCCCATAGATTAAATTCGTCGGCATAGCCGGTCTCGCACTCATGCGATCCAACTCTTCCGCGCCGCGCAGCTTGTTCTTCTTCTTCCTCTCCATCCTCTCGGCATCAGCCCGCGTCCCGCGTCTCGCCCTGCCATATTCGTCCTCATAATCCACAATCTCGTCCCGGCCATCGCCCATCTCGCTCTCCACGTCACTCTCCTCCTCCCCCTCTACCCATTTACGATCGAAATCCACCAGCGCCTGCTCGTCGCCGTCGAAATCCCCCCGCTTCAATGCCCTGTACTGCTTCGCTTTCTCCTCCAGCCTCCTCCGACTCCTTTTAAGGGCTTCCCCATCCACATCCCCGATCTCCTCTGTGTTCTTGTGTTTCTGAGTGGCAGACCTAGGTCCATCATCTAGCAAGTCCCGCGCGGCGCGCTTCTTCGCATTACGGTTGTGTGAGGTAAATATATCGGATTTTGATTTTGAGGGACGTGAGCGGCCAGCAGCTCGGGGGGGAGGTGGTGCGGCGAGCAGGCTGGAGAGGGCAGATGTGAAGGCGAGGCTTGACGAGGAGGAAGTTTCTACGGGGGTAGCTTTCGGAGTCCGTGTTCCATAGAGACCGGTAGCTAGCATCTTGGGATCCATTTTCACGATTTTTGGGTTGTGAGATGGGACTTTCGTAGGGGGGTTTACTGAAGGAAGTGTTGACCTGTATGATGTCGACGCAAGGCGGGCGAGGCTGAGATTCTAAGGGTCAGATACATATTTTGAGCCAGCTAGGATTCTTAGCGAAATCGGCGTATGCTCAGAACCCCGCGAAAGCCCCGCCATACAGAAATCACTACGAGACAAAGCCCATCAAATACTACTTTTATAAAGTCTCAATTGACTTCTTCAACAATCGAAATCAAGCCCGAAAGTCTATTGAAATGCCTTCGAAAGAGGTATATATTGCAGTGATAGGTATTACCAAGTCCTGCCCACCCAAGAAACGCAGCACATCTAACATGTAATGTGTACAGGAGCTGGAGGAGTTGGAAAGTGCTTCCTTTCACAGCTTGAATCCGTCTCAAGCCGCCTATCCAAGGGTTCCTCTAAGCCAAAACTATCCTTAGTATTCGTTTCCAGTAGCAAGAAAGTCCTCTATACCCCCAAGTACACAGCTTTACCTTATGACAATATCTCGACCAAGCTCGCAGACTCCACCCAAGAGCCTCTGTCTTTACCAAAGATCATCGATTATCTAGCTGCTGCTCCTTCCAAGGCGATCCTTGTTGATAACACAAGCTCTCAAGATGTAGCAGACCAATATCCTCAGTTCCTCTCCAAGGGCATTTCCATCGTTACTCCAAACAAGAAGGCGTTCTCTGGCTCATATAAGTTGTGGCAGGATATATTCTCCGCAGCAGAGTCTTCGGGCGCGAAGGTGTACCATGAAAGTTCTGTTGGAGCCGGATTACCGGTCATTTCTACATTGAAAGAGCTTGTGGATACTGGAGATACAATACTGAGAATCGAGGGTGTATTCAGTGGAACCATGTCCTTCCTCTTCAACTCCTTTGCACCAACTGAGGGCTCAGGTGGCAAATGGTCTGCAGAAGTTACGAAGGCCAAGGAGTTAGGATATACAGAGCCAGATCCAAGAGATGACTTAAATGGTCTAGACGTTGCTAGAAAGTTGACCATATTGGCAAGACTTGCTGGACTTGATATCGAATCGCCAACTTCGTTCCCCGTTCAGAGTCTGATTCCAGAGCAGTTAGAAGCCATGGCAAGTGGAGAGGAGTTTTTGCAAAAGCTTCCAGATTTCGACTCCCAGATGGAGGCAACTAAAGTCGCTGCTGAGAAGGAAGGGAAGGTTGTGAGATTTGTTGGGAGTATTGATGTTCTAAAGAAGGAAGTGAAAGTTGGGCTAGAGAAGTTCGATCGATCGCACCCAATTGCTGCTCTCAAGGGCAGTGACAATATTATCAGCTTCGTAAGTATTTCTTGCATTCCCAAAAATCCCAAGGCTCCGTTAAATCGCCTGTTAACTGACTATATTTCCAGTATACAAAGCGATATGGCGCCAATCCTCTGATCATTCAAGGTGCAGGTGCTGGGGGAGAAGTCACAGCAATGGGTGTCACTGGTGACTTGCTCAAGGTTCTGGGGCAACTTGACTTTAACGCTTGATTTGTAACTCAATCAAAAGTTCGTCCTTAAGCAATTTTGGGAATACTTTCCTCCGTGTATCATCTCCTGTCGCTAGCCATTTCTTCACTCCTCTTATAACCATCATCCACCGTCTTAGCAACCCGATTCTTCAGCTCCCCGGCAGTGTCACCGGCCTGCTCCAAGGAAGGCTTCGCCGAGATTGGTAAACTCAGTGTTCTTGATCTCCCGCTAGGTCTCTCACTCAGACTCGGTGCTCTCGGCCGGGGCCTATTCCTTGCTCGTCCTCCAATATAAGGGATATCGTAGGTTATTGTCCGGAAAATGAAAAGTACTACATCGTAAAGCATAAGAAGTATCCATGGCCCGATTGCCAATGCACCAAGAAAGAGCTATTTCACTGTCAACACCTAACTGAAGTGCGAATCGGTCATAAGGGCAGCTTACAAAAGTTCGTATGGCCCAAAATTCGATGAATTGAATGCCCTCAGGTAATATGGAAAACCAAGGCATCTTCAATAGGGATGTCCGAAGCTCCGGTGTTTAAGCGTGTATGGGATGTTCCCGATGCGAATACTGTAATGCTTCTTCACGTTGCTGGTAGAGCACAGCAGATAAGGCCAGTGTGCTTCGAATACTCTGGGGTAATCCGTGTCTTTGTAAGTGTAGAATATCTGTTCATGTCGGATAACTGCTAGAGGATGCAAAATAGTAGCTTTCAAGGGATGAATGTTTGATCTGAACCTCATTTGGCAGGGGGGGGATGCCGTCCAGAATTCTGCCAAATAAATATTTACCAATTATAGCAAGAACGAATACCTAGGCCATCTGATAATAAAACAATACCAAACAGATCTCCCCTTAGAAAACTCACCTTCGGCTTTGTATTCTGTGGAACCATAACCAAACATTGGACAGCAGCAGTCATAATTGACTTCCTCACTTGTAAGTTTGAGTATTAGGCGGTGAGAGTGATTTATTCTTCAAGCGGGTGTCTCCATAAATTAATGATCTAGACTTCATATTTCAAGGCTGGCTGCAAGCCTTGCGAACTTGCGTTGCGTGTATGTCACGAATTCTGCTTTTCAAACCACACTGGATTATAACTATTCGACGGCCTACAATCATGGCTGGACCACCAAACAAGCGTCAGAAGCGTGAGGAATATAAGAGTACACAGAGGGATGATGGTAACACCGAACTACCAAAAAAGAAGTTTTACAGACAAAGGGCGCATGCAAATCCATTCTCGGACCACCAATTGACCTAGTAAGTAAGGACTAAATTGAGGTTCTAGATATAAGCTAATATTAGTAGCCCTGTTTCTCCCTCTCATATGGACTGGGCCGAGTACTATCCTTCATTTATCTCATCCGATTTAAAGGCAGAGCCAGTAGCAGAGCAAGCCACAGGACCAGGCGCCTCTTCAACTGTGAGGAAACTGACACGGCAAGTCGAGGTTGCAGATATAGGCTGTGGCTTTGGTGGTTTACTCGTTGCTCTTGCACCTGAGCTACCAGAGACTTTGTTACTGGGTATGATTTCTGATTAGCTCTGACAACCGAAAACTAACAGCGAGATAGGTATGGAAATACGGATGCAAGTCGCTGAATACGTCCAGGAGCGTGTGAAGGCTCTCCGTGCTCAAAACCCAGGCACTGAGCTGTACCAAAATGCTGCCTGTGTGAGAGCTAATACCATGAAGTTCTTGCCAAACTTCTTTAACAAGTCGCAGCTGTCGAAGATATTTCTATGTTTCCCCGATCCACACTTCAAAGCACGCAAGCACAAAGCCCGCATTGTCTCTACAACTTTAAACTCCGAGTACGCATATGTTGTGCGTCCTGGAGGCATTGTGTATACCATTACAGATGTTGAGGATCTACATAATTGGATGGTCTCACACTTTGATGCACATTTATCGTTTGAGCGCGTACCAGAAGAGGAGCAGGAAGCGGATAGATGTGTAGCGATAATGAGAACAGAAACCGAGGAAGGAAAAAAAGTTGAGAGAAATAAGGGAAAGAAGTTTGTTGCACTATTTCGTCGTCTAGAAAACCCTCCTTGGGAATAAGTATGAACAATATAACAACAACAAATAAGCTATCAAAACTCGCAAATATTTCCATTTACTAAACCGTCCAAAAGACTTTGCACGGTTTGATGAACTTACTACTATAAATGTGAAGTTATTTTATATGGTTTTAGGGGTAGGTGGGGTGAGCACGGCAGGTTTAACCGAGAACTGTATTCAGGAGACTGAGCTTCAAAATACAAACTGTACATCACCATTCAACCATGCCGCTCGAGGGCGCACTCTACTGTCAAATATTATGGCCCTTGGACGTCGAGATGTGATTATCGCCAGTATCGTTGCTTTCATCGCCTGGGGCTATGCCGTCAGCTGGGCTCCTGCTCTACGATGGGCAGGATATGCCTTTGTGACGGGATTTATCGCGTCGCTGCTCGGCCTGCTAGCATTATTGCTTCTTACTTCTAGAGGATCTCAATATAGTGCGAGAAATACAAGTCGGCGCCCGAATGGCCTAGCCTTTCTGGCTGCGACAGCATGGAGGAAAGAAATCGAAGCCCTTCAATCTCGGCAAGCGTATCGCAAAAGGCCTCTCTACTCCGAGTTCTTCGTTTCCGAGGCCCTCGACGACCTGTTAGAGCTTATAATAAGGGATTTTGTGAAATCGTGGTATTCGAATATCAGCAAGAACCCAACTTTCACCGATGAAGTCGACAGAACCATCAGACTTGCTCTAGGCAATATCCGGGATAGGCTACTTGCTATTGATATCGTGGAGGTAGCAACGACTAGATTTGTTCCGATTTTGACAGCTCACTTTCGGGACTTCTATGAAGCAGAGCGGGCTATTCGGGGAAAGAATCTTAACCGTAGCGTAACGGAATCAGATGAGTTGGACCTGGCTATAGCTGCGAGGTATAGAGATGGGAAACTACACCCCGCGGCATCCTTAGCATATTCGGATACAAAGCTCGTGCAACAGGAACATTTGCGAAACTTGGCCAAGGATTTGTTGCCCAAATTATTGCCTGAGAAAGTCATTGCGAGCAGGGCGGTTGTGGTTATCATTCGGGAATTGGTTGCATGTGCCGTACTGTCGCCAGTTATGAACATGCTCTCAGACCCAGATACTTGGAATCAGATCATGGAGGCATATGTAAGTAGATATTAGGGCCGTATACACTATCAGAAGCTAACATGATGTAGGGTCGCACGATGCTACAGGACCGTTCCACAGTTAGAAAGCTTCGTGCTGCTCTAGATGAGCATGCATCACCAGCTCCGAAATCATCACGATTTACGTCTTTTCCTCGATTATCTCCTGGTGACCATGAACGGAAATTTGAGAAGTTCATCCGCGCTATCCGGAAAGTCAACAATCTTTCAGATGCTCGTCGCTTTAGAAGTGAAGTTTCAAGCCAGTTGAAAAAGGATGCCTTGAAAGACAATCAAGATCCGGTCTACTTAAGACGTCTTGATATTGGTAAAAAGATATTAGATCAGCGGGTAAACCAGCTGGCTGCAGGCGGTGCTGGAAAGGATTCGACACCTCACGTTACTGTTCAGAATGGGACTCAGGTTTCAACGCTTGCAAGTGCCTCTCTGGTTGATCTCTTGCATGATCCTTCCGGATTATCCTACTTTATGGAATATATGGACAGGCAGAACCTCATGTCCATGGTGCAGTTTTGGATTATTATTGATGGTTTCCGCAACCCATTAGAAGATGATTTTGCCGATGACGATGATATACCTGCAACTTTAGCACCATGGACTGATGCGGATAGAGCAGATATTGCTCAGATCAATGATTCATATCTTTCCAAACCCGAGTTGAGAGTCCCCGATGCCTCAAAAAGGCTGGTTCAAGAGTTTCTCGCAGCCGGTAAAGATGCAACCACCCGCCAGTATTTTCTTGCTCGTCGAGCTACTTTAAGAGCTCAGACGGCTGCTCTTGAATTCATGAACGATGCTCACTTCCAGAACTTTAAGAGGTCTGATCTGTTCTACAAGTGTCTCACAGCGCAGGAAGCCTCTAAACCTCCAATCATGCCTTCTTCACCAGTAGCTCCGTCGAAACTAGATCATACACTCCACAAGCCTCAACTAGCCGCCAGAGCAACTTCTTCCGCGGCACTTCTCACCAAGCCAAAAGCCATCTCAAGGGCGTCTGCAAAATTCATTCCAAGAAAGACTGATTTGCGAAGGGCAGCAGTATCCGCAGTTGATCTAACTTCAGCAACGAAGCGGTTGCCTGACTTGGATACTACTCCTAGACGTTCTTTAGATGAAGAAAATGGTTCGCCACTATTTGATGATGATGAATTTGACAGTGAGGCAATGGTCGACTCCATACATAGTCTTGATGGCGAGACGGATCTAACAGTTCCGGATAACAACGTTGTTGAGGCTATGGAAGTGGCGCTGAACAGCATCATGGAAGACAAATCCAATCCTGAAGATTTACGTCAGTCTCTTTTTGGCGATGAAGATTTTACAGACTCACCAATTGGCATATCTTCTCCAGCCGGGAGAAGCTCTACAAGGAGCTCAATAGATCACAAACGACTTGACCTGTTTGGAAAAGAGGTGGAGAAACCTAGCATTTCATCCTTAGGACTTGTCAATACATCCTCCAGAATTGGAGTTTTTACGGATGATGATTTGTTCCCGGATGAGCAAAAGTTCATAGCGGACGAGCACGATGATCCAGAAAATGACAAAGAGGTAGATATCGAGGACCAGGTTCACGAGGCCGCTCCTGGAGATCTTGGACTAGCTGAAGCAATCACTGCTTTGACTACAGATATTGATCGGCTTGTTGCTCAGGATGCCGTAGTTGGCTCCCTGACAAGGAAGGCAGAGCTCACAAACAATACTGCCGAGCTACGAATTCTGCGGAAGTCTAAAGCCAGTTTGCAGAGAGAAATTCGCCGTAAAGAATTACAACGTCAACAATATGTGATCCAAGAGAGTGACAATAGCCTATACGGCCGGTCTACCATCAAAATTAAATCAATTATGGTAGGCAAAGATGATGATGGTAGGGAGTATGCGGTCTATCTCGTTGAGGTGCAGCGCAAGGCAGGTGAGCAAATGCCAGCAGCGACTTGGACAATCAGTCGACGTTACAGCGAATTTCATGAGCTACATCAACGTTTAAGACTCAAATATTCTTCTGTGCGGAACCTCGACTTCCCAAGACGGCGAATGGTCATGAAGCTGCAGAGTGACTTCCTGCACAAGCGGCGGATGGCACTTGAAAAATACCTACGAGATATACTCCTCTTGCCTGAGGTCTGTCGGAGCCGAGAGCTACGTGCTTTCTTGTCTCAAAGCGATATTGGATCAGGTGACGATGGGCTTCACGACCACGAATATAAGAAGGATTATATGACGCAGTTCTACAACTCAGTAACGAACGGGGTGGAAGATATCCTCGGCAATATTCCAGTACTTGACCAGCTTTCGGTTGCGGGGCAGAACCTGCTTTCTGCTGCTACCAGTCAGCTAATCACGATGCCCACTTCTATTGGAGAGGACCCCGTCACAGCTGCAGAAGCAGAGGCCGAACTCAATGCGTTTGAAGACCGAGAGCTCGAGCCTTTCGTGAAGCCGATCTGTGACATCTTCCTTGAGGTGTTTGAGCTCAATCGGGGAAACAACTGGCTCCGTGGACGTGCTGTTGTAGTCGTTCTGCACCAACTCCTTGGAGGTACTATTGAACGCAAGGTCCGTGACACTGTGAAGAGTTTTGTCGAGGAGGATTCCCTAGTCAAGTACATCAATCTACTCAAGGACGCAATGTGGCCAGGAGGGGTCAAGAAACCGGAAGGTAGACCACGATCAAGCCTAGAAAAGAGCAAATCTCGTACCGAGGCAAGCCTGATGCTAGCAACACTTATCCCAGATTTGGCAGCAAATGTGGTGGGAAGAGTTAATGCACAAGCTGCTAGTCGAAGAATATTTGCAACTTTGAATAATCCTCGTTTAAAGTAAGTAACAGTTGCTCGTCGACTCCATTTACGGAAGACATAGCTAACAGAATCGTAGTGCGCACTTGGCTTTTACTCTTTTAGACGAGGTCGTTGATCTACTGTTTGCGGATGATCGTTCATGAAGCATTTGGGATTAGCACTGGCGTTCTGGACATGGCATCAATGCCACGGGTAAGCATTTCAAGGCGTTATGGAAGAGGCAATGACCTTCATGTGTCAACTGTGCATATTGTAAATAATTTAATACCTGAGATGAGTGTAATAATAGGGTTTACTTCCACTTCGTAGCTATCACCATGAGTCTATGAATTTATGCAGATTACTGGTGTGTATAACTTGCAGCGATGCGTGACTACAGAATCACAACTAAAGAGCAGATTGTAGTTGCCAGATAAAATATGTGGATATGATACAATGCTATATATTTTGAGTTTCAAAACGGCAGTAAACCAAACCTTATGAGAAAAAACCAATCCAACAGTAAGTAGTAAGCGACCACTGGACGATTATAGGAACAGCCTAGGAAGTTAACATCATTATATTCCCATCTTTTTTGACCATTAACTTCGTCGTTTCTTCTGTCTATTTAGGTATGTTTCATTGAGGCTTCCCTTAAGGGGCTTGAACCATAAAGAATATCGAGAGGAGGAGGCGACTATCGGGTAGAGTTTTCACTACCCCCTTGATTACATCATGCATGCGCAGACGAGTTCCTCGCGAAACATTGTGTCGTTGTCGCTGTTGACATACATTGAGACTCTACTGAGGTCGTAAGGCAAAATACTACATAGACAGTTCCCGTTTCTAGTAATATATATACTGAGATCATAATCCACGATGGTCTTCCTGGGCAATGATTATTAGTCTACGAAACTCCGAAATTTAGAATATCCTGTTTGATGATCGAGTTAAACTCTGTGACATAACAAGATGACACAATAAATTACCCCCCCAGGATCCTAAGCATTAACTCTAATATACTGTGCTGCGAGGGGTTACACAGAAAACAGAGGCTTTCACGCCAACAAAACAGCATTTGAAAGGTCAAATATTGGGAGTCATCCATTTTTGTCATTAGTGACACCACGGCAGGGCTAGTATTGTATCTATCCGAATACCTGGCAAAGCTGTAAATATCAACAACTATACAAATACGCAACGCGTTCTAGTCATGCTCTCAATACACTCCGTAAACTCCAACAACGCTGTAGCTCAATGCTCCTGCTAAACCCAATTGAATCAATTATAGCATCATGGTCTAGGAAAACGATCCTTGAGAATTCCCCAATCAATGCTTGGAGACATTACGGTACGCCTTCAGTTCAACACCCCCTACTTCTACTCCGTAGTCTCTTCTTTCTTAACCTTTTCCGAAATAAAGACATGTCGACTAGTATATCCATCCTCAAGTTGAATATCAACAAGTTTATTATCGCCCACCATCGGGTGATCCAACGCCCAGCCCGCTCGTCGGCACAATTCTGCAATTACTACGTCACACTGCCCGAGTAGATCGATATCAAAATTCACATGCGATACCGGTTGCATCGAGATGTACATTTGCGGTATGTGTGCTGGAAGGTAAGGCACAATTTCAGACACTGGAGCAACCTTCAGTGAAGTGCCAATGACAATTACCAAATCCGCGATATCCTTATCATGTCCAGTAAGTCTATCAGAGAACTTATCCGGAAGCGCCTCACCAAAGAAGGTGATATCTGGTTTCATGACTCCTGCTTCGGGGATATCGTAGATTTCGTCATCATCAGATGAGTCTCCCCCAGCAGTCCGACGACGCTTCTTGTCTTGACCGTTCTTGGACCGTTTTCTCTTTCTCGGTCGCTTTTCAGCTTGAAGCCTAGAGGTACATTCATTACAATGTGGAATTCGACCGGCTTTGATATCGTCAAAAATGACATCGCCTTGAACTTGATAGCCACACTCCACACATGAGGCGGTGGCAAATGAACCGTGGCATTGTATCAGTTTCTCCGGGAGGATACCAGCTGCGGCTTCAATATTGTCAATATTTTGAGAGTAGTTAGTCAAAAGCTTGCCCTTTTGTTGGAGGAGATGGATGAAGGCATGGGTAGGTGTAAACCGTTCGGTTGAAGGGAGGATATCCTTGGCGACAGAGAAGAATATGGCAGGATCTCGCCGGAAAAGATCTATAGAAAAGACTTCTTGTGGATCATCCAAGCCCAAGTGAGCTAACTGATCATAAAGGCCTATGTTCTTAGACCGGAAATCAGGAATGCCTAAGGAGGTTGAGATGCCCGCACCAGTGAGGACGATGATATTCTTAGACCTTTTGATGAGACTCACGGCATCGTCGACACTATTGTGTTGTCGAAGCTTGACCCGCTTAGAAAGTTCGCGGCTGATCGCAAGACTGAGGAACTTGTAATATCTCTCATCTGGTTCTCCTTCAAGGTAGGGGGGGGGTCGAACACCAAAAGCCGTAATTAGCTTTTTGGCGCTAACGGTGCCACTCTCCACGGTTTGTTTGCAAAATTCTTGAGGCCCGATAGACCGGAGAAGCTGGCGGTAGTAGTTGGTTTCCTGGAGAGTGCATGTTCCAGGTTCTGTTCTAATTAGTTTTCTTTTTATCACGTGTAAATGGAGAGATGTTTATGGGCTTGACGTACCGGCACCATAAAAATGGTCTTCTCCCAGTTGCTCCAAACTATCTAGAAGAAGTGAATCATTCTCCCAGTCATCATCATCGTCGTCGGAGAGATCATCTTCTATCTCGTCCTCGGATACGGGAGAGGAGGAAGACTGAGGCTGATGTTGGAAGCCGGCACGTTGAAAGGTGGTCTCTACATCTGCACTTTCCTCAGATGGCTTACCAGTAAGCGGCATCTGTAGGGGTAGTGGCAAAGCCAGAGGAATTTCTGTGTGTGTGAGCCCTACGACAAGGCCGGTAGACTCCATGTCGCGTTTGGTGTTGTGCAATATTTGATTTACCATAGCACGCTTCGAGTTGCGTTGTGGGTGGTGGATGAGAAAAATGGTCGAGTTAACGCGTTAGAAAGGGATGCTTTGAGAGAGGTTTGGGTTTGGTATATTTTTGGCGAGACCGAAGTCGAAGTTTCATTAGACCGATAAGAACGGATTAGCGCGCTAGTGAAAGAGCTAGTGGCGCTACACGATTACTGTACGATACTGCGGTGCGGTATGTCAGGTAGATAGAAGCAGGAGCAGGAGCAGGAGCAGGAGATAAAGTTGACGTACAGTACGTTGTAGGCACAAACACCTTGTGTTTTATTTTCGGGTGGCTGTCAATGCCAAGATTTTATACATTACTCAAGGTCACTGGAAAAGGCGGTTCTATTTCGAATCCCTCACACTAATAACCCATATGACTAAACACAACCAAACCGCCGGCCATTGCCCTTCCACCACTCAAAAAGAATAGCAAAGTAATATAGGATTGAAGCAGCCAGACCAATCTCCCCCCTTTCAATGGCGTCCAAATGTCTGGCCAATCAACCGGACCTCAGAATTGCGCATGTTTGAGGGCTACCGAGATACATAATATCCATCCCAGAGAGTTTGGTGTCTAAGCCCTATACATCTACTCGGAATGGCTTCAAGTAAATCCGAAGCCATGCCTGATCTCATCCTTACGAGCCCTCCCGGTTTGACAAAAGAGGACACAACTAATCATGAATCTACATCTCATCGTCGTCGGCTTCATAAAAAACCCCAGACTGAAAGCCGACAGCAGGCTTCCCATGTCACACTATCCTCACATTTACCAACACATACGGGCTCGATTTATATGGGATCCTATAGCCAGAGCCCCCGAAGATCAAAAGTCTCACTCGTAGGCTCGAAGACTCCACATAGTTCTGCTCCGGCTTCCCCACGCATGAGTATGAACCAAACTCATCTCCACTCACTGCTACAGGATCTCAATCCTGATCTTGAGACATACGGAGTGGAGGAGCTTCGAGATGGCTTCTTCGATGCTGCTTTCTTCAAACCTCCCAAGAGCAATCATGATGATTTAATGAAACAAGCGGCATATAGCCTCCCTGCCTCATTTCGGAAAACACACCCTCTTTCCCCAAGAGGCTTCTTACCAAAACAATGGCGTGGCATTAAGAACATAGGTATGCTACTTTGTTCCGTCTGCAATATTAGTTTCTACTTGGCACTTTATGTACAGTAGGACTTGCTAGGAGCTTTCCGTTTCCAGTAGGGCCTACTGTAATATATTGTCTCACGTGCTGGATCTCCCTTGATGTTTATCGCTGAATTTTATGGCAAATGCTAACTAAGAACAGCCAGAAGTCTAGCCACCTCCCGAGCTGGTATTAAGTTGACAAAATCATTTTTGGCCTTTTTGGTATCTTATATCTTATGCTTAGTTCCGTCTGTTAGAGGATGGCTTGGCCCTTATAGTTATATCATTGTGTTATCAGCCCTCTTTAACCACCCAGGCAGAACTATTGGAGCACAAATCGACGGCGCTTTCCTTACAAGCTTTGGAACGGCAACGGGTTTAGGCTGGGGGGCGTTTGCACTCTGGCTTTCAGGTTCAACGCCAGCAACGCGGAGAGGTTACGGTGGAATTCTTGCAATGTTTCTCATCTTATTCATGGGTGTCATAGCTGCTATGAGATCGTATTACATCAGAGTCTACCAATTTGTATTGTGTGCTGGATTTGCGATAATTTGGACATGCCTAGCAGATATATCTGGAACAGTCAACTGGACAAGGCTATTAAACTTCGGAGTACCTTGGCTCTGTGGCCAGGCTGTTGGCCTGGTTATATGCTTCACCGTCTTCCCTGATGCTGGCGCACGCTCTCTAGCCGTCTCGCTTCATGACGCATTTAGAGTCATGAATGAAGGGTTAGTCATTCCTCAGCCAGATTCCGTAATGCTGCACCGTCGATTATCCTGGACTTTTGTACAAGTTTCACAAGCATACAGAGACTTAGTACTTGATATTTCTGTGACTCGCTTCAAACCATCCGATGTCATGTTACTCCGAAATCTTATACAAGGCGTTATTCGATCTCAACTTGCTATGAAGGTTGAGCATCAGTTGTTCGATGAGCTGGAATCTGAAGATACTCATCATAAGGCCCAAGAAGAGGCAACAATAGATATAGACAACTCTAGACGTCCGATAGCGCATAGGTCTACTTCAGAGCAACGGGCCATACGCCTAATAACTAACAGGCTTTCAATGCCTACTTCTGACTTACTAAGCGCTATGAGGAGATCCTTGGCTTCATGCGATGCAGTTTTGATGGACATGTCAGGATACAGGCAGTATCTTGGCCCGGAAGAGTCTACCTCTTCAGATGTGCTTGGGGCATTGACAAAGATTCGTAAAATTGTGATGAAATACGATGAAGCAGAGGACAAACTGCTAAAGGATTCCGGTCTGCCGCCTGCATACTCAGATCACCCAGAAGTTGTCGAGCTCTTTCTGTTTATTCATCCTATCCGACAGGCAGCTACTAGTGTGGAGAATCTCTTGGTGAAAGTCATGGAGATGCAACAGAGGCGGCCAGGTTGGAGACTATACCTTCCGTCATACCCATTGTCAAAAGCACTTCAACGCACGAATGCGCAAGTACGCCACGATAGAGGTGGAGTGACGGCGGGTTTCTACTTTCGAAGCCAAACCCAGCTTTCGAAAATTATGCGAGGAATGTCAAGCATCTACCAGCCACTGCCTCGGCATGGCAGTGACTCCCATGATGAGAAAGAGGAACAAAAGATCAATATCAATCGGACGGATACTATAGGAAAATATGCGGAGGAAGAAGATGCAGCTGTTAATAGGAATAATGCCCAAACTTCAAGAGAAAAACGCCTCCGTTATAGACTATGGCTAATTTTGCACCGCTTACAAGGCTTCGAGACAAGATTTGCTCTCAAAGTCGCCATAGTCACAGCGTTATTGTCAATACCAGCATGGTTAAAGAAAAGCAGAGGCTGGTGGAATGACAATGATAGTTGGTGGTGCGTTGTTTCAGTCTGGATTATGTGAGTAACTTCATTTTACTTTCACTTGCGCAGAATTACTAGCAACTACTTCTACTTGTCAAGAGTTTACACTACTTCTATTCGACAAGACCTCAAACTTTAGTTTCATCGCACACTGTGGAATATTCGCATTTTTCAAGAGCAAGCTACAATTCAAGGATGGGAAAATTCAACTCTTAAAATTGACCCCTTTCAGCTTCTCCACAGTGCTTGATCTATGAGCTTTTCGATGTATTGGGATTTATCGTCCCTAAGCAGAGATGGTTCTCATAATCCCCCTTCCCCACGCCTCCCCTTTCCCCTAAAGATTTGTACGCTTCTACAGTTCTCAGCAAATTCACTAACTCAAACACCTATGTAGGATGCATCCAAGGTATAATTGCCCTATCTCCAGGTAGCTTGTACAATTTATTAACGAATAACCTAGGGTCGGTGGCAACTTTCAGGACCTTATCACTCGAGCGTTTTGTGCGGCATTGGGTGCAACTTGGGGAGGTCTATCTTATGCAGCTGGAGATGGAAACCCATTTGTGATGGCTGTATTTGCCGTAATATATATGATCCCCATGTTGTATCGATATACACAGAGCCCACATCCTCGTTCAGGAATTGTTGGTTGTGTGTCATTCATCGTTGTGTCTCTAAGTACCAAAACTGAAAACGGCCTTCCGTCTGTTGTCCATATAGCCTGGACTCGTGGAGTTGCCTTCATTATTGGCGTGGTGGCAGGAATAGTGGTTAACTGGTGTTTATGGCCTTTTGTTGCCAGACATGAACTTCGAAAAGCACTTTCTTCTATGATGATATATTCCAGTATTATCTACCGTGGAGTGGTTGCCAAATATGTCTACTATGAAGATGGGGAGGAACCTGGAAAGGAGGACATCAAAAGATCCGAAATGCTAGAAGGAAGGCTTCGAGAAGGGTTTGTCCGAATACGTCAACTAATGGTATGCTTGATCCAAAGGCTACTTACTTCTAATCTAATTTAGATCATAGGCCCTGACACAGCATGAAATCCGCCTCCGTGGTCCTTTCAACTGCCTCCCATATTCAGGTCTAATTGAAGCATGCGAACGATTCTTCGAATATATTGTTGCAGTCCGGCAATCTTCGTTATTCTTTCATCCACATTACATGTTAGACAATGAGCAAGCAGCTGAGAGCCTTCTTGCCTTCAGAAGAGATGCCGTTGCCGCCGTTTTAATAAATCTCTACATTTTAGCTGGAGCTTTAAGAGGAGATCGGAAAGTTCCAGTAAGCTTCAGACCCATTTGAGAGAACAATATACTAATCGAAGGGCAGAGATACCTGCCTAGTGCAGCAGCCGCTAGAAAACGACTTTTGGATCATATGGCGAAGATTGAGGGTCTTCAATCGCAGCGGGATCTGACAAGGGGCGGAGACTACGAGGAGGAGGAGGAGGAGGAGGCAAAGCCAGGACGGAGATGGGCACAGATATACAGTTATTCATATAGCCAGAGCCTAACAGGCTGTGTTCTGCAGTTGGAACAACTTCAGAAGTATACAAAAGAAATCGTCGGCGAGCAAGGGTAGGTTGATACTATTTGGAAGAGAGAGAAGGCCTACTGACTGACATATTCTAGGTTCGACCCATCTGACATCACAGAATATCAAGATATTACTGGGGTGAATGATTGTAATGGTCATTAAGATAAATGAGTCTACTGCTACCGGTACATTATATTCAAGATACATTTGATACCCTGAACACCCCCTCCAACCGGATTTCTTCCATTATGGTATCCTGCGTTTAATAAGAAGCCTCGTTATAAATATCCGTCAAGACTGACTGTCGTGGCATTTTGAACGGCTTCTGACCTAAAACCCTTTTTGATGGCTCTTTAATCACTGCTTTCACGTTGCATCTGGTGCCATCCTTCACGCCCAATGACGCATCCTTCTTGCCCTGACCAAATACGTTTCTCTTGCCCTCATCCTTAACTTTCATAGGCAATCGTGGAGTTCCTGGCAGCACACTTCCTTGCGTGGCTGTCACCTGTGTAGCACCGCTATCAAAAACATGTGTCTCTAATGCTTGAGCTGGCAAATCATACACCCATCCTCTGTTCTCCATCAAGCCAACAAATTGAGCAACCATCTCCTCGCTCCCATCACCAATGCCATTACCTTTGAGCGTTTCCCGACTTCCGACCACTAGCAGCTTAGTCTTAGCTCGCGTAAAGGCAACATTGATGCGTCGCCAGTCCTTAAGTAGTTCGCCGATCGATCGTGCGTCATTGCTACGTACCAGAGATATGATGATCACCTCCTTATCACGACCTTGGAAGCGGTCTGCGGTGTCCATCTGCACTTCAGTATGAGCACGGAGGCGGTCTCGAAGAACCTTGAGCTGAGAGCGGTAATGTGTCATGACTCCAATATCAGAAGCAGGCACTCCTACGCTCAGCAGGCTTTCCACGAGTTGCATACAGATGGCTGCTTCAGTGTTATTAACAATACGGTTCCCCTTGGCTTCTTCGCGAGATGCGGGTAGTAGAGGATCGGTATTGATGAATGAGACCCTGATGTCTGGATCTAAGAGATCACGAATCCAGCATTGGTGGCGCACGGGACCAGGACAGATAGTTTTGGTACTACGGGTGACAGTTAATGGACTGTAGTGGTGATGCCTCAGTCCATCCATATTGGGGATTGTCATGCGGCGATTTGCTACCTCCTCATTCCCACATTTCAGACGGCCTTTGTAGATGAGATTATTACTTAAGGTCATCACATCTTCGCACATCCGATATTGATGCTCCAGGTAAACAACCGAGGATGGATGTTCATCCGAGAGATGCTTGAAAAGACTGATATCTAATCCATCTTTTCGAGCTTCTTCATTTTGAACGAGAGGCGGTAGTTGGTTGTGATCGCCAACAAGAATAAAAGTTCGAGCAAGGCGAATCGGTCCTATACATACTGGCAACGTGATTTGAGAAGCTTCATCAACGATGCAGTAGTCAAAAGTTCGCTCATTGAAAATTGCGTGGTTGATTCCAAGGCAGGTAGTGGCCACAATTGGACTGTCATGCCAGGCACTTCTGATCTCCTGAAACGACGATTTGATTGTGGCTGCTAGTCTTGCAAATTCCTGCACACCGGGGTCGATCTTCGATGTAATCCCCAGACGTAATATTGGAATGCCATCACTTTTTAATTTCAAAAGAATGTTATCGACTGCTGTGTGAGTGTAAGAAGTAAGCAATACACTTTTGCCTTGCGATACTAAAGCTCGAATAATATGTGCAATGGTCGTTGTCTTTCCAGTACCAGGCATGCCTAATACTAAGGCATAGTCTTGCGCACTCATCACTTTCGAAATGGCTCTTTTTTGATCAGCATTGATATTTTCCCCCTCCTTCAAAGTATAAGCGGTCGATTGTGTCTTGAACTTGGGGGCTTCCAAGTCAACGACAAGTTTGCGAATCTCACGAGATCCAAATGGGCCCTCCGCCATGATCTGGATGAGATTGTTACGGGCAGTCGCCATACCATTAGTAAACTCATCCTTGTCAAGTCGATACCGAACCGGCTTTTCGATTATTTTGCCCGATGACTGCTCCTCAGTTGCTCCTTCGGGTGCAACTTCCATAATACTCGCAAAAACTTGATTGTCAAACTCATCAAATGCAGGACCTCGTATCCGAGCATTATGCAATCGACGATCGACAGCAACAGTGATTCGCTTCTTCGTGACATGCGTGACATATCCCTTTGCTAGAGCAAAGTGTCCATTTTCATCCGAAATAACGACAGGCTCTCCGACATTCAGCTGCGAGTCGAGGAACGAGAAGTCGGCCGGTGATGGCTCTTTTATGAGATTATAACTATATCTATTGATTTTTGGATTGCTTTTCTCCTCGTAGGCGGAGCCTGGCTCAATGATCACGTTCGAGAAACACCTTCCAAGACCCTCACGCGTGGAACTGAGCATAGTCCACAGCTCTCGACGAAATTTTAGACTCTCCTTCTCTTCCTTCGTCAATAGATCATCCCATTTTAGGAAGAATTCTTTGTGCTTTGGAGTGAGGTGCTTGACAATATCATCAAATTTTGCCTTGACTCCGCTTGTTTCACCAGTTCCATCATCAGCGAGTCTGTGATATATGAAACACGGTACTTTTGCATAACAACGATTGCACATGTTCTCTTTTTTGAGCATTGGTGGAAGCTGGGCGTGACGCTCTCGCACAAAACAAGCAAGCTCATTGCGTTGCATGATCATATGACGCAACTCATGGCGGATTGCTGGAATTCTGATAGTTTCGGAGGTTTCCATGTAATAGAGAATACCATAGGCAATGTCAACATCGTAACGATCAGATAACAGCAAGTTATATAGAACAGTCTGTGCTCGATGTGCAGGGCTTGGGTTCTTTCCAGTCTTGACTTCAAAGGGCACGGTCAAAGTTCGTGGCTTGCTTCCCCTTGTTCGTTCGTTCATAGTAACCTGAACAGTAGCATCGATACTACCTTTGAGACCATACATTGGGGACCATACATGTTCCTCAACATGAAGCAACTTACTAACACACATATTGGTAGTAACGCCGTTGCCGGTTTTGACAATCGCATCAGGCTAATTACTGATTAGGACTAAAACGGTCTTCAGGCGTGGATCGCTTACTTTAGGTTGTGATGCAACGAATAGCTCGGCCCATGATTGCAGTTCTGGCATCTTACTAAGTAGATACTCTCTCGCCTGAGGGATCTCTAGAGATATGGTATACAAGTCCTCGATGTGCTTAGTAGTAATGCTGTGAATCAATTCATCCAGCCACTGGGTATCCCATCGATTTGCCAGCATTGCAGCTTGAAATATCTCATGCAGAATCGTTCCATAGATAAGAGGCGCACTATTAGAACTTGTTGCCTTAACTCGGTCCTGAAGGACGGCACGCCGCGTACATCCGAAAGAGTCAGCTACTACAGTTGACGATATTAGATGATCTGGGTGTAAGATTATCATGTGATGGTCATCATCGATAATACATCGTCCATTGGAATCGAAGACTCCAAGCACATGAACGAAGGCGTCCTTAGTTACCGGCGTTTCGAACCAGCTACCACGTAGAATGACCAATTTTGTTGACTTAGTATTATCGCACTGTAAGAATAGTACCTACACCTAGTAAGCGAAGTAGACAAAAATAAATAGAAATTCTTGACCTTTTCTGGCTGTAGTCGCCCTTTTGAAATCTCATACTCTGAATCTACGACTTGGGTGACCAGATATCTTTGAATTGCTCTCGCTTTTTGAGTAGACTACAGTCTATCTTAGCAAGTCAAATCTATATATTCTCTATGGATATTTTGTACGTACAGGCAGGGCACTATGAGTGGTTTGTTGTATACACTGAGTTGCTGCTAACTCTGCAACCTGGAAGTCGCCAATATCTAGGTCCTCATCTCCGAACTCATCATCCGAATCTTCTACTACCAAAGGTCTTTTCTGAGGCACACTAGTATCTGCCGGGGTCATAGAATCAACTAGTGTAGTTTTAAGTTTATTGCATTTGCCAAAACTCGCCACCATATCATCAAGACCAGCTGCAAACAAGTCCTCATCTGAATCATCAAACTCATCATCATCCTTATTTTTGGTCTGCTGTGTAGATTCAGACTCATCCAATGAACGAGTCTGTGATGCAACTTGCTTCATATCACAGATGTAAGATTTGGTCAGTTGTCTGGGTGAATGTGGTTTTGGTAGCGAGTATAGGTTTGATTCTTTTGGATTGGAAAGTAATGGCTGCTCTTGTTTAGACGGGATGCAAGTCAGCAAACTAGCCTCATCAAGATCATCGTCATCAAAATCCCCATAATCCGAAGCAGGTGTTCTTTTGGCATTCTTGGGTTCCCAGGTTGTTCGCGGCGTGCATATGTTAGGCTCATGGTGCTCCTGCTGGATTGGCGAATTAGAATCACTCCTAGTGCGTCGATGAACCTTGATCCTATGGCTAGAGATCTGCTTCTTGGGAGTTGCAACAGGTTTACTGAGCCCTTCTTGTACTCTTTCAATCAATACTGAAAGCTTTGAAGGACCAATATTAGCTGACTCCGAAAAAACGTCATCTTTCTGGGAACCGGCAATCCTTCTACGTTTAGGGAATGAGTTGCCACAGCTATTAGTCCTCCTGAACATGCCTGAACGAGGTGTATTTTCTCTGGAATTTTGTGGGGAAGAGGTAAACATGATGTTTGCAAGTGCTGGTATTATTGCACCATGTGGGGTTGGTGCAGCTGAGCCATTGAGAGAATATCTACCCCACAGCTCCGAGCCTGAATCGATTTGTGTATTTAAGGATTCCCCTCTGGAATTGAAGTGCGCCGAGGCTTGAGCTGCTGGTGAGGAGAATGGAGACGAGCTTCGAGCACGCTTTTTGGCCCTCTTGATACCAAACTGGGAGCTAGAACTCCGCAGATCCCACTCTATACGTTCCTCTGGGGATATATCCTGTACCGCGCGTTGCACATCACCCATCCCTATTAGGTCAGGTAGGGCAAGGCGTCCTGCTGGGGTCGATGGAAAACTGTTGCTTGGTTGCTCGGCAGCCAGTGCCATTGATGTGGTTGTGGATTTTGAATCTGCCTCTAGTAGAGGCTCCATGGCCGTCAATTTTCCATTCTCCTTCTCTTCATCTGAACGCAGTTTGATCACAGACTGCTTCGATGGTTTGTCGGCATTGTTTTGGCCACTGAATTGGAAAGCACTCAGTTTATTTTTTGTAGACGTTGAAACCGGAAGAGGTGGTTTTTCTTGTAGCGGCTTCACCGATCCATTCTTCTTCAATGTATGCGGCTCTTGAAAACTCCTATTTCGGTTCCATTGCTGTCGTTCCTAGTGCAAATTAGTAAGAGACGCCTATTTAGGGAGAGGTTGTAGTACTTTTGAAGGACGATTTGAGTGATTTGTCTCTGAAAATGACTTTTGGAGTGGCATAATGTCGAGAAGTGCTACCAAGGGGGTATCTGAACAAAATTCACTCGCATGGCAAGACTGTGCATTTTTCTGTTTCTCTGAGATGTTGTCGTTGCCAAGGCATCGCGTCGCGTTAATTCTATCTACCCCAGCTCCCCAGCCACGCGGATCAATTTTGCTAGGATTTATCCACGTGACTGAATCTAAGCTCTAGCGTGCTTCGGAGGAATATCGGGAATGTGGTTGCGCCCGAAATGCAATTGAAGCTTAACTTGAAGCTCTATCTGCCCGCAATATATTGAAAACAGCTACCTTGAACTTGAGGTAGTCTAAACTACTCGTACCTCTTGTACTAGGTAAGGCACCGTTCTTAAACACAAGCAAGTATTCAAGCTTATCTGCTGGGAAAAGCTGTTTCAATTGCTGATAAAGAACAGGCACTTCCTGCGCAATGGCCGATCCAAAACCCCTCCCTTTCATATACCAGTTCGCCGCAGGTATGGATACTAGACTATATTGATTTGACTAGAGAATTGACTAGAGAATTAGGTGCGGTTGCTGGTGTATCTGAAGTAGGTCCTAATTATTGCTTTAATGACTTTGTACTTATTCCTCTTGCTTTTACAGATTCTAATTATGTGAGTTCAACGCCCAATCCATCGGCAGCTCAGGTACTAACCTTCTAATAGGTACCCATTGGATGTTGTCAAGACTAGAGTGTGAGTCCATACTCAGCATTGCATGTCGAATGGGCTTTTAACAGTCATAGTCAATTACAGACAGGAAAAGGTACAGGAGCAGATGCGTACAATGGAATGGTGGACTGCTTCCGCAAAATCATTAAGAACGAGGGGTGAGGTCTACTTCCCTGGGTTATTGGTAAAACTAAATTGTGTACAGATTTGGGCGACTGTACCGTGGTATTGAGGCACCAATTCTAATGGAGGCGCCAAAGAGAGCAACCAAATTTGCAGCCAATGATGCATGGGGAAAGTTCTACCGTGACGCTTTTGGAACACCTAAGATGAATCAGTCGCTCTCTGTTCTTACCGGAGCGACAGCTGGTGCCACGGAATCGTTCATTGTAGTCCCATTTGAGCTTATCAAAATCCGTCTCCAGGATCGTGCCTCAGCTGGGAAATACACTGGAATGATTGATTGCGTAGTTAAAACTGTCAAGGCTGAAGGACCACTTGCTCTCTACAATGGACTCGAGAGTACTATGTGGAGGCATGTTCTGTGGAACGCTGGATACTTCGGCGTCATTTTCCAAGTCCGAGAGCTCCTTCCCAAGACGGATAACAAAACAACACAAATGGGCTACGATATGATTTCTGGTGCCGCTGGTGGAACCTTCGGTACCATTCTTAATACCCCTATGGATGTGGTCAAGTCACGCATCCAAAACAGCCCTAAGGTCGCAGGGTCAGTCCCCAAGTACAACTGGGCTTGGCCAGCGGTTAGGACGGTCATGAAGGAGGAAGGTTTCTCTGCTTTATACAAAGGTTTCCTTCCCAAGGTGCTGAGATTAGGACCAGGAGGAGGAATTCTACTGGTCGTCTTCACTGGAGTCATGGACTTTTTCAGGAAAATCAGAGATGAGAAGGTCTGATTCCATTTTTCACACAACCTGTTCGGCTTTGGACGGCCGAGTACAAGAAATACACACGCACATACATAGGACTGCATATTGTATTTTCAGCCTCAAAATCTGCTCATGTCATGTTAGAAGGCATACAGGATATCCAGAGTATTCATAGACTTGGCAAGGAATAGCATGTGTACAGATTAGATCAGGCTGCCTAATTTTCCGACTGGGAACTATTGCTCTTTTGAATCGTAAAAGCACTAGTTCTTCGCTGATTCCCATTCTACTTTCTGCTTTATTTATGTGCTAGATATTTCCTTAATTCGCTAAAGCTTTTATTCTTATAAACTAAGAACAAAGAAGCTGTACATACTTAGTAATACTAAGTCATATCACCAGAGATAACAGTGTATTTGGATGAAGGAATAGAAAGGTTGTCAAGATGCTAGTATGTTTGTTACAATAGTTTGAACCTTGCTGAATTTCTTTTCGGAAATGGTCTATATGGAAGTTATACAAAGGTTGTAATTGGGAATGATATTGAACTAGGATAAGATTGAAAAAAATTGAGGTTTTGTTATAAGTCACTAAACTGGAAATAACTTCTCATTCTCGTATATTAATGACACTTCCTTAAGTGAATATTCCAGTGTATTGTTGGAGATTTGTGGCAAACTATGCGCTTTAATTGTTGAAATCTAAAAATCTAGAATTCCGGGACTTTAGTTTCTTATTACATACCTCCCCACAGCCCACATCAACTTACTAAGTTTAGAAATTTCGGCATATCTGACCATTGTAATATCCAGTTCTGGCTACATGCTATAAGTACATATGGCCTAAGTAGAAATCAACAATAGAAACCTTGCTCCTGTACTCTCTTTCTTGTAGAGGTTGTGTTTCGAATTGAAACCAGAAAAGAACTCTCTGCACGTGATTGGGATATTAAGAAATGATCAAAAACAATGAGAATTCACCCAGATACTTTACCAGTCAATGGCTATAATTGAATACTATAAACTTATGGATAGACTAATTCACCAGTACACGAGGCTATTGTTTTAACCGTGTTGTTGTGGTGGCTGTCTCCCAAAAACGGCGCTAAGTGTGGGCTGCTTGCATGCATGAGCTTCCCTCTCCGAACCTCCATCTTCTCTTTCTACATCACAACAAACTCGACAAACTTTCGGACTCGTATTTCTCGCTCACTTTAGTCTGCGCAACTATAGCATACTCTTGAACTAATCAACTTCATTCTCACCTCAAACCGTAAGTACAAAGCATACATATCACAGTTACTGTCGCAATCTCAGACGCGTTGGTACCTATGCGCCTACGCGCCCCGAGTCTTTACAACATATCTTTGTACTAATTCTTCTATAGGAAACAATGGCTCGTGAAGGAACCCGTTCTGCCACAGGTTTGTAACTACCAGAATCGCCGAATGCTGCTTGCAGTTGTTGTTGCGCTCGGCGCGTATCGTATAGTTGGATCTATGCTAACATAAACATAGGCAACTCAAAGCCTCGCGTCTTTCCAACCATCCCTGAGACTACTACCAAGGCAAATACTGGTGCTAAAAGAGGACCCAAGAAGGCTACTGCTACCAAGGCAAGCAAGCCAGTTGGAGTCACCAAGAAGCCAGCCGCAGCAAAGAAGACATCTATTGCAACCAAGGTAAGGCGTCTGCGCAAGGTAGCTTGAAGGGACCACCTAACACTTCACAGGCAAAAGGACTCGTCAAGAAGGCTGAGGGAGCTGTTACTGCAAACCCAGCTAAGAAGGTATGCAACGATGTTCTTTTGTTTTGATTTCTGTCAACGCGTCTCCTATCACTACTCTGATATTCCGTTCGAAACATGAAATACATATCAGTGCTTCATAACACGAATCCCATCACTGGGATTATCTTGTAGACCAAGCTTTCATCCCTGTTCCTTTAGCCTCTTTCCAGAATGCTTTGGGCTTATTCTCACAAAAGAGGCGCATAAGCTAATCGTCTTTCTCATCAGGCCGCCGGTACTAAAAAGATTAAGGGGACCGATGGCAGCAAGGCTAAGCCTAAGGCCAAGGTTGTGAAGAAGTGATGTCCTCGTGTGAGATGTGTCTTCGGTGCAAGCAGTAATGGACAATCATATGGCGTGTTCTTTTTGCAAAAAGAATTCATGCTCTGATACCCGTTTTGTCTTTCGATTGCCCACTGGAGTCAATTTGGCGTTGAGGAGTTACGCAGGATGGATTAATACATGACGCGTGGGACTGCAATGGTGGATCTGATTGATATGCACCTGTAATCATGCATGCTATCTGAGGATCACGCTTTTCTATACTATTTTGTGTTACGTCAGGACCATGCGGCGGTATCATAGTGTTTTTTACGATGGGGTCTTTGATACTGATGAGATAATTGACGTCTCTACACTATCACCTCTTGTTATATGCGAGTTTTAATTGCCTCTATGTGTTGATTAGAGTCATCTCTCCAAACCCGTTTCCAGGGCTTTCCTGGTTATTTCACGCCCACGAAGATTTACAGCAAAAGAGAAACTATAGGCTTGCTATCATTCGTCGAAACAAACTCGATATGTGCGCCACTATTAAATTCCTCATTACGCTCCTTAAGTGACGCAGAGCTGCCAATATCAGTACACAGACAGTCAATGCTATGCTGACTTCTCAATAATCTCAGTCCAACCTACCTCCTCCCCAAATCTAAATTTCTGACCATCACCATTTCCTTTCCCTTCCGATCGTTTCCCACTGTATCAACCCCAAAGAATTTCCCAATAACCTCCTCCATAACACCCTCCCACAAGCCCTCTACCAACCCTCTCAACTCCTCCCCGGTCTGACGAAAATCCGGAAAAGCATTAACCTCTAATAACCACGCAGTACCAGCTTCATCAACTAGAAAATCAAGACCGAATACCTCGAAAGCATTAGGTAGTGTCTGGAAATGCACCATCATGCCTTTAGCAGCCGCCTCGAAAATCTCCCCTGTCGTCTCGCAGATCTGGGAGAAGATGGATTCAAGTTGGGAAGAGGGTAGGGGGAGTGACCAGAATGCTTGAACAGAACCATCGAGGATTGTAGGCTGTAGACAGGTATTTGTGAGGTGTGCCGAGAGATTTGCGGTTGACGAATAAGGCGGTATGTATGGATCTGATGCAAAGAGCGCAAGCATTGGTCTGTACACATGAATTTTAAGAGAACCAGACGCTAATACATAAGTTCTGATATGGAACTTGCGTGGGTTAGAGGACAAGAGTAGAGGTGGGTCGATGTATGGTTGTGCGACGAAGTGACGAAGGTGAGAGGTGACGATATAGTCATCCCTTTCTTGCTGCTTCGCACCTGAATTTTCGGTCTCTGATTCAGAATTATCTTCATCATCTGAATCCGAGCCCCCTGCTTCCCATTCCTCAAAAATCGACTGCAGTTCTCCTTCAGTGCTGAAGAGACGAATACCTTGTCCTCTATCACTCATTCCTGGTTTGAGAATCCACCACTCTCTTTCTTCTGGATCCTTTCCATCATTGTTTTGGAAACTAGCCTTTAGTTCCCAGGCTTCAACAAGTGCTTCGTCCAAGAACTCTGCATAATCAAGCTCAAAATCACATGAAGATTTTGTATTTGTGATAAGTATTGAAGTAGGGTTCTTGGCTATCCAGTTGTAGGCGGTGGTGCTGAGGTAATGTTTTCTAATCAAAGCCTTTCTAATTATGTAGGCATTGATGAGCGACTTATTAGGTTGAGACATGATATGCTCGAATGGCAGAGACTCATAGGCACCGATCTGCAGAAAGAGACTTGTAGGTGTTGGAAGTTCATTCATTGTGGATATAAGAGTGTATGAATTTGGTGGAAGACATGTTTTGAGTGCTTCCAGAATCAATGGCTGGACATAAGGGTCTTCGTAATTGATGAGAGCATAAATGTGAGGTTGGCTCTTTGAAACTGATAGTTCATCCAGACTAGGCATATCCTTTGATGGCCTGGCAACGTCTTGTCAGGAGGCTAAGGATTGAAAGGGGTGTGTAGAGCAGTATTAATGCAGAAAATTTGGCATATAAGCACCTTTATGGCGTACAAAACTCTGTGATACATTCAAATGCAGCACTTTATTGGTTATAAAATACATGTTCAACTTTGGATACAATCAAAGACTGTTTTCTAAATATTCCATATGTTTAGGGACCCAGTCTGTTTTGGTTTGGCTGAATGTACCACAGAGTTTGACACAACAGATACTTATATTCCAGATCTTATGCAGTTTTTAGTCTAAATGGTCTAGATAAGTCTATGCCTCACACTCACAACTTTAATTCACCTTCCGTTTTAGCAGCTGCATGCATGAAGTTCGCTTTTAGTGGCGTAACACTAAACGCAGTTAGTATAATAAGACGAGTAGCTTTGAAGATACTTTTTTACCTGGTAAATCCTTCTTTGACGGTCCACCCATCGTTTCCTGGACCTGCCTCCTCAACAGACTTATATACATCTGTAAACCGTGGTGCCCATTTAAAATGCTTGTGCGTGTGTCGTGTAGAAACCTTAGTAGTTTTCCCCTCAGGCTCCCCTTCTCCCTCTCTTATCCGTTGCTCCTCATCTTCTGGGTCAGCACTGTCATCATCCACTTCTTGGAAGCAACTCCCAGGTCCCCAATAATTCTGCAGCATCTTTGTCCACATGACCTTTTTCGTTTCTACATTCTCAACCAGTGGCACATTCACAGTGTATAGATCCACATCATCGCTCCAGTTCTCATACAAGTAATTGATCAAGCGAACCGAGAGTGCTGACGCGCTAGCAATGATTTCTGGGTCGTGATTTCTGGAAAAGAAGGCATAACTGAGAGCAATTGCCTTTCTCTTACATATAGCCGCCTCTAATGCTCCTCCTACTGTGCCGCTACTTAAGCTGAATACAGCCGTCGAGTTCCTGCCATAATTTGGACCGCTAATAACAAGATCAACTGGTCCTCTTTCTTGGAAATAATGGTAAAGGCCTATTTGTACACAACTTGCAGGTGTTCCATCTACTAAGACCCACTCTTCTTGCTCTTTTGCGCCTGCTGGTGAAGGTCGGGCATGTGTTGTGCCGTCATCGTTATGAAGAGTCCCGGGGCGGAAATATGTAGGTTTTACAGTTTGTCCTATCATATGTGCTTTGCCAATCCATGATCTTTGAGTGTGAGGTAGAACTACAGACACAACGTGTCCTGCGTCCTGGAGTGTCTTTACTAGCGAGTGTACGTAAGGGGAGCTTTGGTTCGAGGGTGGCCCGTCATCATTAACCACCTGATAATGTTAGAGGATGCTGGATAGTGCCACGTCCAAAAACCATTGCAGGCGAGACTTACGAGGATATGCATATTGACAGTACACAAGGTTTCTTAGCAACGAGCTCCTTTGAGCCTACGAGGAATTGAGTAGCGGCGGAGTATATAGTAAAATTTGCTGGTATGGATGTACTTGTGAGTGTAGCTTTTTGACGAGGCTGGAGGGGTTACATAAATTGAGGGGCAACAGTCACGTTGACGACATTTGTATTGCGGGCCACCGCATTCTAGCGTGAGATGGGACATTGGCATGATTTAGATTGAGATTTTCGGATTTGAACATTTGACTCTGTGCTAAATACCCTTCATTGGGAAAGTTGCAGCTGGATTACCTGTAGCCGAAAGTGTGAATTGCTATATAGGGACGGGCAGAGAGATTCTTTTGACAAATTTTTCATATTAATAGTTTATTCATAGTAGCATGTCTAGAGGACTTTAAGACTCCAGCTACACCCTTTCATTCATTCATAAGGGAATTTTGCGGCCACGATTGCGTGCACTACGCCCTAGCACAAGGAAGGAAACCCATTTCTATGCTTGAATGACGCCAACACCTCCAACAATTCAGATGTAAAGCGTGTTCCTCACTCAGATTCATCAATCAACCAAAAAGAATCCCCAGACAACTCAGCTACCACTTTAACATCTCGATAATCATCCACGACAGCTCAATACCTCAAGGAGATGGTAGCATTCAGAAGATGTTATGCTTAGCCTCGAGCTTTCTTAGTAACCCCTCTCATTGGCGAGCCAGCTCTCTTCTTGCTAGTGCCTCCTTCAACACCCTTAGTTCGTTGCCAGCTATCAAAAGGACTGACATTACCACCTAAGATTTTGTCAGCTCTGCTCTGGAAGAAGGTGCAGCTATTAAAGGATGGATTTGTTTTGGATATCTACGTACTGCGTCGCGGACGATCAACATTGCTGGGGTTAGCTGGTGAGCTGATCTCAAAGTTTTTAGATCGAGTTGCTCTAATGGTCGTAGGCGGCGAAGCAGGTGCGAACTTTGGTGCCTTTGGAGTAACGACTATATCTTGATCTTCGGCTGGTGTCGAAAGTCCATGCTCTTCAATATCAGTGATAGCTTCTTCATCGTCCTCACTCAGTTGAGATTTCTTTTCTTTGGCCCTGACTTGCTGTGGACTAGGGAATAGGAGGCGTGGCTTGATTGAGGAACGGGTCAATGGGCGGTGAAGGGTAGAAGGACGAAATTGTTCAAGCTCGGCGTCGTCTGTATCTGAAAGTTGCTCGTCGGCGCGATCCTCTGTAATGAACTTTTTGAACATCTTTTTGCCTCGACTAATTTTCGTTAGCTGTGAGTAAGGGATGGTCTTAGCGATACTTACAATACATAAACCATACCGTCTTCACGTTGCTCCGCCTCCTCAAGTGACAGCTCCCCTTCACCTGGAATTGTAATCTTTCTCCGCTTGCTTGAGCGCTTTGTAGGTTCTGGCTGTGTGTCGGTTACCAGCCCGTAGAATGGGTTATCTGTACTTGAATCGGCTTCAGGAACACGATCGTGGGAGTCGGTGTAGATCTGAATTCCACGATCCTCTTCAGGTCCAAAGCTATCCAAGGTGAAACCGGTGTACTTCTTCCGACCCTTCTTCTTTGGTGAAGGCATAGCTTCATCAATAGTCTCACTGCGGTTGGAGAATAGAGTGCGCGCAACGGCAGTAATGGCTGGAGCTGCTTCAGATGGACGCTTTTTGGGAGTCTTATCAGGAGTCGGTAACATGCCAGTATTGCGAATCAATGTAGATCGACGAGCTTCTTTTTCGCCTTTGGTGGGTGGAGCGGATAGACCAAGAGCGACAGCTGCAGAAGCAGTACTACTGTAATTCAGGGCTCCCGAAACTCTTCTACCGCTATCCATGTTGGTTTGCTTCTTGGGGAGCTTCTTTGATGCTGTCTGAGGAGAAGTTGGGGGAGGTGACGACATGTTTGTAGATGCTACTGTCTTTGAGCCTTTAGGAGGTGGAGTATGTGCAAGTCGAGCGCGCTGCGATACCCGTGCAGATTGTCGCCGGGGAGAGTATGGCTCGTAGTTGTCACTGTAACCTAGTCGTGGTGTGGAGGGGGTGCGCATTGGACCTTCTGGTGGTGGAGGAGTAGAGGCATGGAAGGCGGTTGCCATCTTGTAATCTTGTATCGTAAGATCTATGGATTGCGCGTGCAAATCGACTTAACCACAATGAATATTGCGACGGTGCAAATCGTGGTCAAAATTGGTTGAAGAAAATAAAAGTGTCAACAGCAAGCAAAACAAGCAATATGCAACTGGAGGCTGGTGTTGCTAGAGGGCTGGTGTTTGATAATGGGGAGGCAGGGAGGCTGGGAATAAATTCAATTGGGCCCGCAATAGACGCTCTAAACCACTTACGGCAGCCCTGTAAACAACGGTTATCACGTGAAGCTGTTCCCACGCGTCACGCGTAGATTAATATACCAAGTATCCTCCACAGCCAACTTCAATTCTTCAGAGATGGCCACCCCTGATATTGGAAACCTTGATATCTCAGATTCAGATACAGAAGATCTGTTTGCCTCGCCCTCACGTTCAACTAAACCTACGCAAAAACCTAATTCTAAACCATCAGAGTCAACTAGTACTGCCCCGCAGCGCAATGGGGAATCTAAGTATGAGTGAGTAATGCCTGTTAGAACGCCCGTACCCCAGGAAGCTGTGAATTGTGAGTATCCTGGTCTGTACTCAGACTGATGGTTTGTAGTGCGGAGCAAGCTCGCGATTCCGCGTTGCAAAAGGAGCTGGAGAGTGTACGGAGCATAAATTCCGTAATCGAAGGTGTAGTTTCAAGCCTGGAAGAAGCCAAGGGTAATATGGATGTAAATGAAATGAATCTAGTCACTATTGAGTAGTTGCTGATTCTCAATAGACTGTTTCTCGAACAGTGACCTCAGCATCAACGTTGTTGAATACATGGATCCGTATGCTTTCGCAAACAGAGCACAACCAACGATTAATTTTGAATCCCAATTGGCAAGGAGCAAGCCAGGACCTTGCAGACATAGAGAACGATGCTGTTATGAGAGCTCAGGCTGCTGAGCGAAGGGCTGCCGAAGAAGAGCGGAGAAGAGAAGATGCAAGACGGAGAGCTGAGGACGAGGAACGTGAACGACAGGCTGGAACTGGAACTGTCAGGGGTGCAAGAGGCCGGGGAAGAGGAAGAGGTATAGGAAGAGGCTTGAGTGGGACCGGATATACCGCCGGGGGGTCCAGAATAGGTACTTCACAAACAGGACGAGGGGGACCTGTTATCGGAAGAGGAACTGGCAGTGTTAGAGGGCGAGCTCGAGGGGTCCGATGATGTTCCATTTATCCTACAACCTAACTCCAATGATACCCAAGCATGAATCAACAAACAGTACCCAATACCCTACACATACGCCATGGCTATGCTAATTGGGCTCAAAACACAATCACTTCTTTTTGAAGAAATCACTCATCTTCTTCATCCCAGATGTATTAACCTTCTGAAGCTTCCTCAATCCAACACTCACTCCGGCCTTCTTCCTTTTCTCCTCTTCGTCCTTCTTCCGCTTCTTCTCTGCTCGTATTTCAATCGTCTCATCATCATCATCCATGCCTCTTTTCCTTGAGTAATCTCCAAGTGATCTTGATGCTAATGCCTCCTGGCGTAATCTCACAAGATGAGCAAGGTATGTATCTAGGGGCTCGAAATCAACCGGTGATTGCGATGACAAAAGAGTTTTTTTCAGAGCTGCGCTTATATACGGGGCGATGTAGTTTGAGCAAATGAACTGAAAAGCTGTACGCAGTCGCAACAGCTCTATAACGCCTTCCGGTGCACTTGGAGAAGGCCGGCTTATATTGGCCTTCGGGGTATTTGTGAGATCATCGGAGGTCAAATCCGAGAAAGAGGTGGCTGCTGTCGATATCTCTGAAAAAGAAGTTGAGGTGCTTTCTGCTATGGGGTTGGTTGTTTGGGAATCTGATGTGTCTACCAACTCGAGCTCAGTAGGTTCGCTCTCTTTGGTCAACTCTTGCATGACTGAGCTATCCTCCCTTTTGATACTAAGCATTGGAACTTCAAGCGATTTCCTTACAAGTTTCTCTTCCAGGCTACCAGGCAAACCCTGATGAGCCATTTTCTTTGCCTTTCTCCATAGCTCTTGCAACAGCTTTTCATCACTCCAGCGGTACATTGTCTCATCCCCCGCTTCGACTGCTTCACATACCGCTTTCATTCTCCCTTCAAATCTACTTCTCATATTTTCATTCCTGAGGAAACTAGCCAATTGAGGAGATTCTTCTCCTATCTTCTCAAGATAATCGTCACTAGAAAGAAATAATTTCTTCGGTGGTTCAGATCCTCTTGGCCGAGGATTGAGTGCTGGGAGAAGTAAAAACAAGGGGTCTATTGGTGTAGCAATGAAAAGGTCGGCATTTCGTGTGACATATCCCTTTAATTGGCTCTCATCATTCGTGCTCGGTTCATTTCCTGAGATATCGTCTTGCTCTGCAGTTGGAGATAGCAGCCAGCTTCGAGGAGTAGTCCTAGGGGCAGCCATCTTGGTAAATTCGTAAATCCCATTTTCTGGACAAACAAAATATCGATCCTCGGAAGAGTAACGTGGATTCTTAATGCTGATAATTCGAGCTTCCGGGCCGGCTTCATCTGGCAAGATGAACAGTAGCGGTGGATTCGAGGACTCTGGTCCCAACTGAACTTTTGATGTAGCCTTTGTTTTCCCTGATTCTTCCGAACTTGGAGCCTTCGTGGGGTTTTTCGTTCGAGTACGCATCTTGCCTCAAGAAAATCCTTTATTATTATGTAGTAGTAGGTTTGTGTTGGTGTTGAATCTATATAAATTACCCTTGTCGCGTGTGGTGTGAATTGTGAACGCGCTTTGACGCGTCTTCCACTTCAACCCAATTTAGCAAGCCTCGGACAAGGTACAAGTCAGGCAGTACAAACGTGCACTCTAATATTATCTACATACAATTCAGCATACAAGGTCTGCATCACTTTGGTTTTCTTCCTGATCTACCCTTTCTGCTATAAATCAACACTAGTCATAGCATTCCATCCTTTCCTTCTACGTTTCCAAGGGGTTAAATATTAAGCACGTTAGGTGGTATGGGTTACTTTTAAAATCTGGCTCTGAGCATTGGAACTATGGATAACGTTTGATCACTCATTGCAATCTTGACCATGTCTAATTGTATGCAGTCCTGAGATAGTAGTATATAATCCAAGCTAACTTAAGGGGAAGCTAATGCCAACGATAATTGGCCTCCAAAATCACCGCACCAAGCTCTACTGAGCACACCTGGAGGAAGAGAGCGACTCAAACGACTGGCAGAACGCGCCTCGCCTTCGCCATCACCTACGAAGCGCTTCAAGTCCGCTGCGGTAGACAGGTCAGATGAAGGAATGGATTTGGGAGATTCGGGAGATGATGATGAAGAGACGTTGGAGTTAAAATTGCAAGAGATTCAAGCACGCTTGAAGTTGAAGAAACTACAGAAGCGGACAAAGCAGTTATCGGATACAGAGAATGACTACACTCGGGCAGGCTCAGCGCCTTTGGTGAGGGCAAGCTCGGCAGCTGCAGGACGTGCCCAATCTAGGATATCGGATTTGAGAGATGAGCGGTTGCAAAGGTCAAAGTCACAAGCTAGCTCGCATGTAGAGGTCCCTGTTTCTCCAGTACGACGAATACAGCCAGGGGAGCATCATACATCTCCCAAGAGAGTTCTACTTGGAATCGACAAGGGAATAAAAGCTAGTGACATTTCACTCAAGCGGGCGCCTAGTTTACGGAAACAGGAGACGGACTTGAAGGGACCGTTTCTCCAAAGAGCTGGCTCTCAGGCTGGTCCCCGAAGTTATGGAAGCAGTGACACTTCCTCAAATCCTAGGAAGGCAGATATAGATAGACCTCCCACATCGTTTAACGAACGTTTACTTGCGACTAGGGCCCAGGAAGCCGAACGAGTTGAGAAAGATTTACGCATCCAGAAGAACCGGAGTAAGGGGTTTGATATTGATCATAAAAAGATGCAAAACTTTAAAGATACAGCAGTGGAACTACTCCCATCTCCTCATTTGCCCCCACAATTCAGCCGAGATGAAATCCTAAGCTCTTTTAACAAACCTAGCAACATCATGCCACGAAGTCGAACTGTCCCTAATCTACTTTCAACACGTTTGGGGGTGAGGAATACAAGTACCGCCTCAGGCGTGTCAGACTCAACAGCGTCTTCCGATCATGCTGATAACAAAATTACGAAATCAAATGCCTCCACCGAGATTCCGGAATCCGATGCCTCTTCATTTGAACCATTCTCATCAACGCATCTTTCTAAACGAATCATTCCACACAAGGAACTCACACGAATACTTTCAGGGAAAAAGACATTCCTCATACCCGACCTCCTCAGGACTGTCAAGTCCCCGGACTTCTCAGCACCAGACATTGAAGAGGATGTGGTGGTATTCGCAACGATAGCCTCGAAGTCTGATCCAAAGTCACATCAAGCCGCTTCTAGTTCTAAGAACGACAACCGGGGGAAGTTCATGATAATGAGCCTTACAGACCTAAAATGGGATTTAGACCTCTTCTTATTTGATACCGCCTTTGAACAATTCTGGAAACTGACACCTGGAACTATAATCGCCATCCTGAATCCAGGCTTCATGCCTCCGCCAAGAGGAAAGGAAGCAACTGGAAAATTCAGCTTGACCTTGAACTCTAGCTCCGACACTATTTTAGAGATAGGGTCAGCTCGAGATCTTGGCTTTTGTAAGAGTATTAAGAAGGATGGCAAGTCTTGCGATTCCTGGGTCGACAAGCGCCATACAGAATTCTGCAATTTTCATGTCAATATGTCTATCGACAAAGCAAAGTCAAACAGGATGGAGCTGAGTACCATGACCTTCGGTAAAGGCCGTGGTAAAGGCATGGGGGGTTATGGCGAGCGCAAATACAGCAGTAAGGATGTGACGGGTATGATAGAAGCGCGGGAGAAGGAGAAAATGGCAGAGAAGACTAGATATGACAGAGGCAGTCATTCCCAGATATACATATCGAAGCGGAGCACAGCTAATATGCTGGATGATGTGGACTATGATGCGGATGCATTTCATCGGGGCTCAAAAGAGGAGCGCATAACCAAGCAGATATTGGCGAAAGAGAAAGAGCGGGAGCTGGCCAGAAAACTTGGGGGCGGTATGGGAGTTGGGCTGGGTGCTGATTATCTGAGGAAGAAGAATTCGCAAGCAGACCCGCGCAGCAGCAACGGTGGCGATATGCAAGCCGAGCCTCCCCCAGATGCTGCGGCTTTGGGGCTGCTCAACGGCAAGGCCAAAGATATGCAACTTGGTCCCATCAAGAGAAAACGGACCAACACCGTCTCGAGCAGCGCGGCGGTAGGTTGGGGCGGGAACCTCTCCAAAGAGCTGGGCAGGATGAAAAACGGCGAGAGTCTGCAGCCGATCAAGAAGAAGACGCGCTTTGTGACGGAGAAGGGTATTCGCGAAGCAGGAAGAGAGAGCTTCGGAGGCGATGCCGTGCGGTTATCTGTTAATGACTTTGATGATGATGACGACGATGACCTTGATATTGTTAGGGAATGACACGACACCCGATGTCAAATTAGATATATCCTAGCCCTGAAAGACGCTGTTATACTCTCAAGAATGAAGCAATTTTCATGGTGTATCAATCAGGCAATGAATGGTCTCGGTTTTTTTTTCTTTCTTTTTTTTTTCTCTCTTTTGAAAAAGATATGTTCAGTACTGGTCTAGCACGTACAGTACTGCTTAGGTGTGCCAAAACATCTCGCCCAAAATGCCGCTTACAAACGTCTTATTTTCAACAACATCGCTTCGCCGCCCCTTTTGGCTAAGCGAGAGTGACCAACCAGCCAACCAACCAATTATTTGCAGAGACATTGAAATGTGAGGGTTAAGCAAACGACTTCAAGCGGCTCTCTGATATATTTCAAGGCCGAGGTCACCATCTCAAAGTAAATTGATCTAGGCCCATGGATTTAATCATAAACAGCATTTCATTCTTTGTATTTCTCGAATTAAACTACGCACATGAAGATAACATTCCAGTCTGGTTTCTACTATACAGTTTCATTTTCCACTTCAGCAGTCACGGTAGATGAATGTTCCTCTTCGGATGAATTACGTGCGAGACCAGCCTCTTCGACAGCTTTAACAGCTGGTAATGGGGTTTCCCTTGCCGTGACTGGTTCAGACTCGGACTCATCACTCTCTACACCAGTAGGTAGGATCTCTTTTTCAGCATCCTTAGGCTGTTGCGGCGAGTCATTCGCGGTGTTTTCCCGAATCGGTGCTGCGGAAAGTTCAGTATCAAGCATATCAGATGTCTTTTGTGGTTCCGAAATGCTAGAGCTCGTCGGCACTGCAATATCTTGCTTCGTTGATGCCGTATCCGATTTTAAGACTACATCATTTACACCAGAAACAACATACAGACGATCTTCTTCTGGGTCGAGCTGCCATACAGTAGAAGGATTCGAAAGGCTAAAAGCACTTGACTGTCCCACAACAGGGGCAGGGCTCTTTGCCGGAGCTCGTCGAGCAGGTCCTCTGGCTCTGCCCTTTCGGGCGTCTACTAGAGGCGCCTTTTCTTTCTCCGGTTCGGGTTCTTCGACAACCTCCTCTTTCTTAGGAGGACTGGAACCAAGCTGCAATTTCTTGTTTAGTTCTGACATGAAGCCACCTTGAAGGGCTGCAATCTTGCTGCCAACCGGTCTGGATGGTACAGCTGGCTTAGGCTTTGCAGCTATGGCCGAGCCCGAGTCCGATCCGACAGATTTGACTGATGAGTTCGAAGCTGTTTTTGTAAGCGGGATATTTTCCGAAGATTCACGCGCAAGTGGCTTTGCGGGCCGTGCTGGAATGACAGGCTTTGTCTTGAATGGAATAGGAGGGGATGAACCCTCAGATAACTTCGATTTGGGACGATCTGGGATAGCTGGTTGAGCTCTGTCTGTTGGCGACTGATCGGAGGGCTTTGCCCTTGTAGGACGAGCCGGGATAGAGGGCTTTAGTGTAGCCGCTATGCCAGTTGTAGCTCGACCCTCCTCACTAGATAGAGGGAACCCAGCTGCAGCTTTCTCATGATGATAAACCACTGCTCCTGTAGTAGGTCTCTCAGATGGTTCGCTCAAGGCGTCCTTGTGGTCACTTTGATGGCTACCAACAGTCGTCTCAAGTCTGTGACTATCAGGGGTATCTTCCCAAATGTCACGGCTGGGGAAGCGCTGTTTGAGGTTTGGTCTCGTTTCTCCCACAAGATGTGCTTTATGAGCCCATGGTTTCTTCTCTTGATGCAAGAAGCTTTCCGAATCATGCATTTCATTTTCGGCCAACTCCTCCTGTCTTCTGGCAAATGCTTCTGCAGGGGTTTCATTTTCCCGCGCGTGCAAGACCTTTTTGGTCTCCTCTACCTCACCTTCGGGAAGTTGTGGTGTTGACACAGTAGCCGTATATTGTAAGCTGGTCGGTGTGTCTTCCCAGATATCCTGACTAGGGAATTTTCGGTTCTACAATGGTCAGCTCCTAACCGAGCGGAAAATTAAAATACTCTTACCTTCAGTTCTGGGCGCTTCAACCTATCGGCTGCTGTCTCGGGTCGTTTAGTAGCGCCGGTGTGGCCAGCCTTGTCATCCTCTGGAAAGAGTGGTTCATATTCCTCCAGATCTTCGAGCGGAGTAGAACTCGAAACATGAAATAATGGAGCTCCGTGGATGCTTCCTGGACGACTTGAGGGCCTGCTTCCGTTCAGACTCGAAGCACTGCCAGTCCTCATATGATATCCTCCCTCGTCGTAATGATGTCGCTCTTGCATCGGAGAGACTGCAGGCTGCAGCTCCCATCCAAACGGCTCCTTAGCGACCTCGTCTGCTGCTAAAATAGGGGCCCCGTATCCATGCTCATCGTGAAAGCTATCGCGACCATCATGCGACGAATAACGACGAAGGTCCTCGGTTGAGTCCAAATAGGCGGCACCACCACCATAGATCTTACTAGAGCGGTGTCCCGGAGCATCCACGTGGATAGTATCCTCATCCTCTACTTCGCTTTCGATAGCAGCTTCTGACTGGGCTTGTAAGCCTTTAGCAAGAGTGCCCTCAAATTCTTGTTTTTCTTCCGTAGTGGGGAGAGCAACACTCTCCTTTAACGGAGAATCTGCGTACGTCTGAGATGAAAATGAGGCATTGGAATGTGCTACATGATAGCTGGATAATGGACGTGGGGACGACATTCGTGAGGTATACTCTTCAGAGGCCTGGAACCCAATTTGTTCACTAGGCGTGCCAACAAGCCCTGGTGATGTACCTATTTTCTTAGTTAGATTTATTTCTAACACATACAAATCTCGTATAACAAATCGAGTATAGCTTTATCAAGAAATTCGAGGAGAGCATTGAATGATGATAAAGGTAGCAGCCAGAGCAAAGAATAAAACGTAATAGTCCATTCTTTGGGCAACTGGGAAAGACGAGAAAATGGGGAAAGCTACAATCGTCAGAGAATTTAGCTGTTAACTTACCAAGTCCTGCACCTCTGCTGGCAGTCTCGCGAACAATCTTGTTTAAATCCTCGGTGCTCATAGCAAATTCAGATCTTCCATCGGCAAAAGGTCCGTGGTAGTGACCCGTCTCTTTCTTGTAGAGTTCAGGATGTTTCTCGTAATATGCCGTTTCAAAACGATCTTTGGGAATCTGTCCGTGACCATGCTTTCCGTACGCATCAAAGGGTATCTCCACTCCACGTCCACTTGTTCTGCGGCCATGATGTCTAGGCTTTGAGCCATCGTTGTGAAAGCCAATTCCCGGGGCGAAAGGTTGCTGAATCCCAGCGGGCGATGGTGCTTGCACATCACCAGCATTTGGGTACATCGGTACCCGCTGTCCGATTTCTGGGATACCATGATCGCTCTCAACACTCGAGGGAGGTCGCTCAGTGCCGCCGGACATCTGACTGTTTTGGCTTGCAACGCTACCATTTTTCTTCAAGGGACGAGTAGAAGGATCTACATCATCACTCACAGCCTTACCAATTCCAAAAGCTGCAGCTTGTCCTGAATCGGTACGGGTGACAGCAGAGACTCGTCGCTTGGCACTGGATGTAGGAAGGGATGGCTTTGGTGCATAAAGCTTCAAATCATTGGCAATATTGCGGGATGTGGTGGGTGAAGTTCCCAATTCCGGTTGATTCTCAAATACTTCAGCGTATTCCATTCCTTCCTGGCCAAGCGATGGCAATACGACGCTCGATGGGCGAGGAGGGAGCTCGGTGCTAGAAGTATTGGCACTGCCGTTGGCATACAAGGAAAGCTTGCCTTGGCTGCCCTGGTTCGCATGCGGCATTTCATTAAGTGGCGAACGAGCGAAGCTCTCACGGCTCGGGGAGACTGAGCGATCGAGACGTCGATTCGCAGGCCGTGGAGGGATTCTGGGGAGATCACTGCCCAAGGAGTTGGCATTGCCAGTTTGTTCCTGGCTTCGAGCAGGTCGGGGAGGCACCTGAGGCATCGGCATGGTGGAGGATATTTGGATGGTGAAATGAGTTCGAGGAAGGTTCGTGGTTTCGATCGAGCTTAGAAGGGACGAAGGAAGGGTCTTGTGTATTTTGACTGTGTTTCTTATCAGCAATTGGAGCTAGAAAGCTAGTTTCCTAAATATCCGATTGTGGCCCATATATATAAAAAGCTCAGCAAATAGAAAAAGCCATTGATTGATGCAGCTGAACAGCGGAAGGCAGGCCACGAGTTGCGGTGTGGATGATATCGATAAGAAAAGGTACCGGAAATCAGTAAGGTAGGTAAGGTAGGTAAAGGTAAGGTAAGGCACTGCGGGTTAATGACTTGCAGGTACGGTAGCTCCAGCCGCCCAGTGATGGTGAAAGGTGTCCATGATGAGAAGGAATGTGCCCAAAGCTCCCCCCCATCAAACATGGAATGGCCATCGAAGCTACCGTAGCTGCCGGTAATGCTCAGACTGGTGAGCTTTGCCAATTGCAATTTGAAACGGCGTCGGCACGATTCCACGCAACGACTGCATCAAGCTGCATCAAGTTGCCGGGCAAGTGTCGAAGAAAGTGCAAAGGCAGAACAATGCGTAGAAACAATGCGTAGAGAGGGTAGAGAGGGTAGAGAGGGTAGATAGATGGATAGATAGATAGATAGATAGATAGGTAATAATCAGACTTACATGGTTGGTGGTATGTGGGAAGGAAATCGTGCTTCTTAAAGTTCGATCATTACAGCAATGAATGCAACTTCAAAAAGGGTGTGTGTATATACGTATATACAGGGATGCAAAAGAGCAAAGAGCAAAGAAGCAGCAAAGGAAGGAAGTAGAAGAAGAAGAAGAAGTAGTAGTAGTAGTAGTAGTAGTAGTGAGTAAGTTGGTTGGGACGATTGACGAGGCAAGTAAAGACGTGACCGGGGGCAGGAGAGGAGGGCATGGGGCAAGGGCAAGGGCAGGGGGGCAAGTCCGGCTATCTGTCTGGCTGTCTGTCTGGCTGTCTGGCTGTGTCTGGTCTGAGCAACACTTTTTACTTCCACTTTACTACTTACTTACCTTACTTACTTACACTTACTTACACTTACTTACACTTACTTACACTTACTTACACTTACTTACACACACTGACACTGACTGACTTTCTCTGCATATCCACACCGCGATGCAATATCCTCACTAGCCCCAACCGGGCCTATCGCGTCATACCTTTTATTATTATTATTATTATTATTACAGTAGTGTAGAGGCTTTTGCTTTTGTTTTTACTTTTACTGTATTATGATACCGTACTGAAGAAGTGTATTGCTGTTCCTGTGCTGTTCCATTCTCTACTCTACTCTACTCTACGCTACGCTACTCCATTCTACTCTGTTCTATAGCATCCTCTATACAGTATACGGTATGTTGTCCTTGTCCTTGTGCTTGCTAGGCACGGGTAAAGGAAGAGAATAAAGAACCCTTGACGGGTTTTGTCCATTGCCCATTGCCCATTGTTCATGAACCGTGACAGACATTTTTGCTGATTGCATATTGCATCTTACCGCTCAGCCAAGCCTACCTAACCCAAGCCAAGCCAAGTACCGTACCGTACTTTTGCTCTTTGGCATGGCATGGCATGGCGTGGCATGGCGTGCGTGCCATAATGATAATGATAATGATAATGACAATGATAGTGATGCCCTAGAGTGATGGGATGTGTATTGTACAGTTACAACTACACTTTCGTGGCATCACTATACTATCACCACAGACAGTTTGCAAAAGAAGTCCCAGCATCCAAACGCACGCTAACGCGCAGTACTACTGTACTTGCTGTAGATAGAAGTAGTAGATAGAACAAAGGCCCCGACCCCCCTAGTAACCGTAACCGTAGTAGTGCAAATGACGAGTGCAGTAATATATGATTCAGCGACCCGGCGACGCCTTTCAAATGACGAGTTCTTGATTCGTTGGTGGCCATGCCCGCCCTGGCCAAAGTTTCCTGCAGTTTTGCCCTGGCCTGGCCAGCCCTGCCTGGCCTGGTTTGTTGCCAGTTGCAAGTAGGACAGTGACGACAGTGACGACAGTCAGTTGAGACTGTCCTGTTATACATGTACTGTACTGTAACTGTACTGCACTGCACTGCACTGTATCATTGTGCAAGATTAGGATGATGATTATTAAGTAGTAGTCTCTCGTTTGCTGAAAAGCCCTACGTGGGATGGAAGACTCCTCCAGGGAAGAGCGGCCGGAGGGGGAAAAAAGAAGAGGAAGAATGGAGTCGATGCGATTCAGCGCCCCTCATCCAACCCCACCATACCATCGGCTCTCGTCGGGCTATTATTGTGTGGCCTTCCACCACATGTTCCAGAAGCCAGAAGCTAGAAGCAAGCTGAGGTAACCAAGAGCCCATTATTATTATTGAATGTTGAACCTTCACTCGTGACCAAAATGCAAATGCTATACTATACTATACTATACCATACTATACTACTGTACCCGTCCGGTAACAATCAATCAATCAATTCCCAGTTGAAATAAAATCCCTCATCGACGGGGGCATACCGCTGGGGTCGGCAGAAACCCAGAGGTCAAGAGGAGAGAGATGTCCGATGGCATGCTGTCGTAGAACGACGTACAAATAAAGAACAAATAGCGATAACGGTAAACAATATAACAATACGGTACAATAGACGGTAAAGGTACGGTAACGGTAACAGTACGGTAGATCCGTGGCTGCGTAGCTGCGTAGGTAGGTAGCTTTCTCGTCGTACCTGAACATCCATCCATCCCATCCATCCCATCCACATGACGAAAACCACGCCCACCAACACGCGCCCAACTAACTTTATAATACTGTATGTGTATAGTCAAAAAAGGCCATTCCGCAACACCTGACAC
>Ga0247734_1000234_pt1 | contig 49581 bp, 37 predicted proteins | sample UWRJL103311B2_FD_180933 | JGI IMG/M metagenome (GOLD analysis project Ga0247734, IMG submission 180933) | Plant litter microbial communities from Arlington Agricultural Research Station in Wisconsin, United States - UWRJ-L103-311B-2 | ecosystem: Environmental > Terrestrial > Plant litter >...
GGGGGGGTCTGTATTACGAATAATAACGATAACATAATCAACCACTGCCACGATTGTACAAAGAAACAGTTAATAAAATCTTCCCAAAATCTTCCCAAAACTACGGATTGTGATATACTTTTGTGGGGTGATATTCCTGATTAGTATGTTCATATGTCCCTTTTCTCAAACTGATTTACCTTTATAGATTGATAGCATTCTCTACCTGCCGGAAACAATTCAATTCATAGGATACCCATTCACCCAAACATTCCGAAACAACGGTCCTTTGCTGGATAAACCCTATTAATTCTTCTAACTATATTGGGATAACTATTTTTAGCCTTTCAAGACTATTAATGGCTTGGAAAGCGGACTTCATTTCTAATTTTACTGAAAGAAATAAGTAGATTATAACTCTTTTGCCGTTTAGCATGGCTTGGGAACGAATACTCTGAGGATGGAGCTATCAGCTTGTGTGAGTAAGATAAAATTGTGAGCATCCCCTCGGCTTTTCTCGCCACAATATTCAAATTCTTCAGTTTTCATCATCCAAGATGTTTGTGCTCATTACTCTTGTACTAATCAGTATATGGCCAAATCTAGACTTACAGTTACTGTCTCGGACTCAGTTCTTGATTTAGTTCAAAAACTTCGGTGGAATGGGCCAACAGCTGAGTATCGAATCCCTTAGCTAAAGTTATCTAACTCATGCTCTCAACGTGGCGACAAGTAACGCACGAAGAAGATGACTAATTTGGAAAAGACGGAAGACAATCTCAAAGGCAAAAGAATGAATGCTCAGAAGAGAATTATAGGTTGAAGAAGACGCCTTGAAAGAGTTGATGTTTGGTCAATAGAATCAAACTACAGTGGATGTTTGAAGGGATTGAAAAGTCTAAGCTGTTAGGTCTTGGTTTTATTGCTGGTATTTTGATAGTGCTTTGAGTTAGCTGAGTTAGCCAGTTTTGATTAGCTGATGGTATTAGTAGGTCGGATATAGCAAATCACCAACTCTGTTGACAATTTCGATGTCACTTTGAGCTCCATTTTGTACGTGAGTCCCCGACACAAAATTTCCATAGGTAAGAAGTAGACATAATTTCTCTTATATTATGTTGCTCATATTAGCTGCCAAGCTACAGAAATCAGGGTATCATACAAAAAGGTCCACCAAACGCCATCCCGATGCTTTCACTATCCCTTTGTTACTCCCGCTCCATCATATCCGTTACTACTTCCCTCTATTTAAGGTTCGCCATCAATCTCCTGACAGACACATTCCAGTTTGAATCCATCTGGGTCTAACAAAAACGCCGCATAATAAAAAGCCCCAAATTCTTCTAGTACAGCCGGTCGTCCCTCATCTCGACCTCCATTCCTACATCCAGCCATCCAGAATTCCCGTACCGCCTTTCTTGTCGGCGCATTAAACGTGACACACGATCCAGGTCCAGGTGGGTGTGCCGCTTTGCTATATTCGAAAATCTTGATCACCTCATGATCGCGATCAAATCCAAAACCCGCAATAGCAAGTATTTCATGATCATATATTGGTACCACATCCAGCGGTGCAAAAACTGCTGTATAGAATGCTTTTGACCGTGCGTATGAGCGTACTCCGAAAGATATGTGGCCAAGGACACCCCGTCGTGGAGCATTTGTGAGATAGTATTTTGCGCCGTCAGATGTCTTTTCTGTCACCTCCTCAGCAGCATCTTTTGAATCCAGTGACTTGGAATGACTGTGGCAGAGATGCGCAGTAGGTAATGTGCCTACGAGAACTTCTTGAGGAGGTGTTTGAGGAGGTGTTATTGGGGTGGTTGAATTCGCTGATGCGCGCTGGTATCGAGGTGGGCGATTTGGCTTGGCTATCGGTAAAGAGACGCGGAACCAGTTCATGTTCTTTCTCTGCATCTACTTGGGGAGAAAGTAACGGTTGTGATCAGATATCGAAACGTCGATATTCATGTTGATTTTGGACAATGTTTGGGAAGAGAAGGAAAGAGGGGAAAGGTTGAGAGAGGCGAAGGGATGTAGTTGGTTTTCATATGGAGGGAGTCATCCTTACTCTTGTCTCGAGGCCTTTCTGATATCACGTGAAGGATCATTGTAGTAGATCCAATGAGCCTCGCGACATGAGTATCCGTCAACATGATGGATTCGCTTAGACAGGGGCTAAGCGAGCTCAGCCTTCGACCTCAGCCATTCATGACCTCTTTTAGTACATCTTCAGCTTACAGTAGGATTTAATAATCCACATCTATGGGCCGGCCTCGTCTAACATCATTGCGCTTCCGGATTTTAGGATTCGTTCCTAATAAGTATACCTTCCTCCCTCACGATTCAACATCCTGTCTTGGTCAGAATCTCGCCCACGCAGGTCATAGGAGTGACCAAGCTCACTTTGTGGAGAACCCAAGTACGATCTAAAGCCTGGGAATGGAAAACTGATCTCTTGGTATTGACTATGGATCTCTACATCTGTGGATCTATGGATCTAAGGGTCTATGGAGGTGTGTTGTGATTGTTTTATGAGGACCGAAGCAGGTCACGTGTATGCCCAAGGCTGATGAGGATTCTCTAATATTGGCAAAATCAAGGTTACTTGAATAAGCACAGACAATTGGGCTTCATCCTTTGCTAATTCTGGCTCTCCGAATATTCTTTACTAATTTGCGATCACAAGTTCGTCTAATCTTTTATACATTTGCCAAGCTTACCAATTACGAGATACTTACATTGATCTATAGCCACCCACTGACGCAGACTAAATCAAAGGATTAAACTTCTTGTCTCTGTCTAGTCACAAGCACGTAGCATATACTCCAGCCATGCACAACATAATTATAATTAGATACTAGGTGAAGTGAGGAAACACTCGACCTTCACTGAGCTCACATATCAAAAGGCACCATGGTCTTCTAATCCTTCCACTACCAACAATGACCATTCCTATAGTCCAATCCTCCCGCAACTCCCACATTTCCAATTCCCAGCACCCAGCCAAGGGCATCTTAGACTTGCTCACATTCATACTGTTATAAACTTTTAGGCAAATTTACTTAGCCTACCCTGTGCACTCTGAACTGGTAGAGCAATCAAAGCTGTGATAAATTGAAATCGTGAACCGATATATGTTAAGAGTCTTTGAAATTTTCTAGGTGATTTACTTCTTCCAAGGCAGTATGCTTGCTCAGCGCATGAGGGGACAACAACAGAAAGAAACTGGTTGCGCAATCTGCGACGCATGAGGGCCAATTAGATCAATGTCCAAGAAAAAGGAAATGGTATCGAAAGTTTAAAGCAGTTCGCATCGCCACTGGATACCGGTTTAGCTAACCTATAATAAAGAGTATGATATTTCTAAACATCAGGTCGGAAAGGTCATGGGAAGGCTACAACTCCCAGTATTCTATTTGTGTATTAGTGTAGCTTGCTGCACTTTTACACTTATCTGCGCATAGACTAAGTGTGCGGGACTAGCACCCCAACCCTAACCAGATCTCAAGTCCCCTAATGACGCCCGCGAAATACCCCATTTGTTCGCAAGCCATGCGGATAAATCGACCCTTAATTCGCCAGTATACCCACAAATCCATGCCCTTGACACCATGATAAGACTAACGTAAGTACTTCATGCGAGATACTTGTACGTGGGTACCTCTGCATTCTCCACCCGCTCTAAATATTCTCTTTCGATAAGAGTCTCGATACGTCGCTTCATCATGTTGATATTTGGAGGGAAACGTGAGCTCAGTTGTGCAATAACTTCAGATACCAGCTGCTGGTGTGTGTAGAGTTTACGAGCCCTAAATTGTAATTAGTTTGGTGACAGAAAAGATGAACTAGGTTCACTCACTTCATAATGCGCACAATGACAGTATCGATGACGGTGCCACGGTGCTCATCATTCCGGTCCTCGGTATCTCTACGCTCCTCATCTCCCTCTACCTTGTTCACGGCTCCCGAGATAACAGGTGCCTTGATTTTGACAGATTTTGATGTGAAGCTGCTATTGAAGCAAAATTTATCGCCCGCCTTGGGGAGTTCTTTGTTGGCAGGGATCTTACTCAACACTTTAGCCTTGGGTATCACTGACAGGGTGACAAGGATTCTGCCCAGTGCATCCGGGGGAATATTGGTTCTCTGCTGAATTTCCTCAAAACTGAGATATGCACCTTCTTCAAGGTCATTGAAGAGAAGCAAGACTACCATGGCGTGGGTTGGCACATTAATCTCGTGGTGACGTTGTCGACCGAGAATGCCTTCCTTTTCGGGTATCTTTGGAAAGGTACACTTAATATCCGCATTTCCTAAATATCCAAGCCAGGTGAGAGCTCGTCCATTACGCTCCTTCAAGTAATAAGTCCTGAATGAATCCTGAAGCTTCTTAATCTCTGGAGGCCACTGACAAGAATCGGAACCATGATTAACAGATTCCATAGGCCAGCAATTTGTTGTTAGGACATTAATACCAAGACTGATATTGTTTCGATCCGCGTCACCCAATTGAGCGATGTGGTCGTTATAGCCAGATGTAAGCTCCAAGGACATCGCCATATCTTTGAACATACCCTCGAGTTTACTAGTGAAAGCACTGCCGATTTCTTGCTTCATCCTCGCAATCATTTGCTTTTCGACTTCGGTAGATTCAGATTTGCTGTGCAGAAGACGGCGAGCTAGATGCTTTTTGTAGTATCGCTCGAACAAGTCTTTATCCTGAATGTATCTAACGAGAGTTGTGGCCTTATCAAGTATGTGGTCAATCTCCGAGTCGGTCTTTCCCTTAATCCCCTTCTTCAAATTATCGTCGATGAAAAGAGAAACATACTCTGGGCAACGCTGAAAGAGATTGATAAAATCCGAAAAGCTCTTGGTCAGTGCAGTTTGTAAAATCAGATCCTCGTCTAGACAGGTTTTCCATAGTCTATCAAACTTATCCTTCAGCTGCAGTACGAGATCAACCCAGCGGATCGCAGCCGCAGTTTGCTTTTGTAAAGCAGTCACTTTTCCTGGCTTCGGCTTTTCGCCTCCTTCTATAGCCGCATCTGCTTCATCTGGATCGAGAATGGTACCGGCATCATTTTCTGTCATAGTCCTATTGATTTCGGCCCCAAGTTCTGCTACACGGGCCTGTAACGCAATCTTCAACGACTCCTTAGAGCTATCAACCCGACTGACAAGCTCATAGAGAAGACTCAGATCCTCATACCGATCGCTTTCGATCATTGCCTTGATTCCGCTACCTTCTAAAGCTAGAAATTCGGACATACGTGCTTTCACCAACTTTTCCTCTACAACCCGATTAATTTTGGGCAGTGAGAGAAGTGATATAGTTGTTTGGCATCTAGCCTCTTCCTCTTGGAACCGCTTTTGAGACTGCCGTAACCAAGCGCCAGCATCACCCTCCCGCAGCAGGTTGCTGCACAGCTTCTCGTAAAAGTCTCGACTAGTCCTCAAAAATTCCACCTCAAAACTCGTCAAATATAGCTTCTCATGCATGTCTTCGTTATCTGACTCGTAGAGAGCTTCCAGCATATATATGCAGGATCTGATGAGGTGCTTATCGATGACATCTCCATCCCGCTCCATATTGATCTGGTCGAGTATGACAGAATTGAGGATATCGAATGTAACTAGGTCTGAATTTGATAAACGAGCTCGGAGGATATGGTCTCGAAAGAGACCCATGGCCGTCACATAGATTGACGCCTTTCTATTGTCGCTACAGTAAACCCGATCCATGTACATCAGCACATCGGTAGTCATGTTCATCACAGTCTGATGGTCCTCCCAGCTAGCCTTCAAGCCCTTTAAGAATTCCTCCCCAGTCAAGCGCCGTTCGTTCGGAGTTATACCAGCTACGCCACCCATCGTGATATTTATGAGGTTACTTGTGATGAGCTTCCGAATATTGGGCATAACTTCTGCTGCAAACCATTGTTCCTCGTATTCCTTCACGCGGTCGTATAACTGGTCACCCTGTTTCTTCAAGACTATCTTATATGAAGCACGGTAGAGTTGTTCGAAAGAGAGCGCTGATGCATTTTTGGTGTGTATTTCTCGTAAGGCTGAAGCAAGGACCTCCCACATCTGCTGGAAGTCTGCATCGCCATGTCCCCCAAGACCCTGCATACAAATTTGTTAGCACTCTGGACTTGAAAGTAACCGGAGTGAGAGGAGAGAAGTACAGAAAGATGGCCCCAGTCGCTCAGATTCAAGGTATGAGCAAGGGCGCCACCAAAAGATCTTGAGGTGCCACATCTCCTCTATGGAGAAGATGGAGCTGTGAAGGTACAAGAGAGGGAGGAGAATTAATGGAGCTTAAAAATTGGAAGATGAGAACAAGGAGAGAATACATTGAGGGCGGGGGAGGCATGCAGAGAAGGGAGATGTGAATAGCTCTGAAAAAATAAAGTTAACATACACCTCTTCGGGGCGGTCTTATCCTGGTACGGCCACCCCGTCCACCATGACCTGTGATCATTGTCGTTTATTATTCAATGCTTGCAGGCAGGAACAGTACAGAAGTGAGTTCCGTGGTGTGGTGGGTTGGAATTGTTTGCGTGAAGTGGTGTATATCCCGTCCAAGCGTGGGGTTGTGGGGGCTGTATATAAGATATATATATGCATATATACGAATAGGTGATTTTGCGTAGAAGACTTTTTGAAAAAATAAAAGAACTCAAGATCGTTTATGGGGGCTTCATGAGTAAGAAATTCGTGAGACCTTGCAGGTTTTGACTGGTTCTGATCATCAAGTGAATAATAAAATTCACTTTACACGTAAGTTAGGTAACTTCACTAACCAAAAGGCAACCGCGTCGTTAGGCAAGGCGGGCCGATCTGGATTACCTAATAATCCGTATGCCGAAATCGCGGGGAATAAATTTAAAGCGCTAAACGAACTAGTACTGGAAGTAGAGTAGTGCAGTGCTCCGCCGGAAGGAGACTTGCCAGACTGCCAGACCGCTGTGTACGGGTACGGGTAGTACGGTATCCACCGGCCAAGGCTAAGTTTACGCCTACTACGAGCAAGAGCCTTAAGAGCCTCATTCAAAAATCAAAAAAGTTAGAATCTCTACTGAGTTCCGCTACACCAACCATCATTCAGTCTACCTTCTCACATAAAATCACCATGCCACCAGTTTCAACCCCCTTCGCGGTCCTGAGGGCACTATCCCGCTCTGCTCTAAGAACATCTATACCTCGTCAACCGTGCCAGCTTATTCCCCAACAAATACCTTCTTACAAGTCATCGTTCCGCCACTTCTCGAGTACTTTCCGCTCCCTCGACAAAGGCACCCCATCAGCCTCTGCAAAACCGCTGCTCGAATATCCTGATCCAGCGACTCAACCCCAGTCAGAGCCTCGGCCTGATGTCCCCTCATATGAGTTGACATTTACCTGCGTACCATGCTCGACAAGATCTTCGCACAAGATAACGAAACAAGGCTATCACTTTGGCAGTGTTCTAATTACATGCCCCGACTGTAGGAATCGGCACGTAATAAGCGATCATCTAAAGGTGAGATGTATGGTTGGTAACTAGCATAGCAGAGCTAATTGAACGGTACCAGGTTTTCGGAGACAAAAGTATAACTGTTGAAGACTTAATGAAGGAGAAGGGCGAACTATTCAAGAAGGGAACTTTGAGCGAAGATGGGGACATCGAGTTTTGGCAAGATGGAACTACGACGAAAAGAGTCAAGGCGCAGCAGGAAGACTTGAAATCCACGCTGAAGAGAGGTTGGGTTCCCGTTGAGCTGAGCCCCGAGAGCCGACCTGGGAAGGATTCCAAAAACAAAAATGATATCGACTCGGAAACTCAGTCAGGCGTGCGGCATCAGGGTGACTCTGAGAGAGCGGCCGAGACTAAGTCTAAAAAGATTGAATGAAGGGGATTGAAACAGCTCCTGCATCAATGAATTTGGGAGCCCGCGTCGGTGTAGCTGAAGGTCGATGCTGAACGTACCTGGGATCTTCAACTGCTCATGATCATAGAAATATTGTACAACATAATGACTAGGCGGGACTGGAATTTAGCGTAATGAGGTATAGAACGGAACTGAAAATGTACAAACTTATGTATCAATACAATGGAGAATGCTCTTAAGAGCAAAGAGCTTGACCGCTTCTTATGAAAATTTTCTCAGGGTAGCTTTTGCATATATTCGAGTTTTGTGATATGCGTGATGTTTTCGCTCGTTGACTGCAATTTTTAAGCAGCTTCTGGTACACTCACGAGTTAAGACGTAAGGTAATACACAGGATAAGCTAACTCAGGCGAGCATTTCCAAAATATATATATATAGGAAGCTACATATGGGAAAGTAGTATGAATTTGGCCAACTAAACGTTCCCAAGTTGCTTCAGAGAAACATCGCATCTTTGAATATCTTCTGTGCACACATTCGAAAAAGCTGGCGGGATCTACTGTCAGTGTCTCTGGAAGACGAGCATACCTTCCCTTGGTCTACGCCACTATTCATTCTTCACTCATATTCCGGTTGAAGAAGATACGGCACAAAAATCTGCCAATATACAGCAGATTCTAATAAGGTTTGCTTGCGGAAACAACATGTTAACCACACTAATCGGGAAGCCAAGTAAACTATGCTTGAAAGACTGAGTGACTGAACTTTAGAGATCTAGGAAACCCCTGAATCTCCCATCAACCATGGCAACTATTTATTCTGCAAGGTAAGCCACTGTTTCTACCTAGCTGCTAAATTCATCATATTCCTCTAATCAACTTCTCTCCAATGAAACCGCAGTTTCACCAAATAGTAGAGTGCATGCACGAGGAAGTCCTTTGCATCGTGTCCATACTAAAGGCAACAAAAGGAACACTTAAGCTATCACTTCTAACAGCATCAGCGGTGAAAATAATATAAAGCATTGTACCAATGGTTTATCACTTCCTAACAAGAAAATTTATATTGCAGTATAGAGACCTCGTTAGTCGTTATTCACATAGTGGTTGTTACACTCATGATGTCAGTTGCTAGTGATAACGGAAGAGAGTCAGATAGAAGCACATGTCAGAGTTATAGTTAGTCTGGCTGAGAATGCAAATACGATAGTAAAGCTCAATACTTTTACGCCCAGAGGATTTCGATCCAACGTTAAGCTGCAGCGCGAGTGAATTCCCTTCCAGCCACAATACTCTTGAGGCTAAGAAAGCTACTGGCAGGAAATTTCCTGGGATAGAAGATTTGGACGAAAAGTCCCAAGTGCGACGGCAGACATTACTAGAGACTGCATACATAGAAATAACTACAACTGCACAATTTTAAGGTCCATGCATCTAAACACCAATATCTTGTTGTACCAAATATCGTGGACGATATAGAAGCTCTGGGATAGAGCCATACTCGTTCTGAAAGCAGTACCCCTATACTCCTATACTGTGAGAGGCTACGAGCAAATGGATTATGAGAGCACATCTATGAAGCACCCGGGAGTCCCGATACGATAAGAACCAGTATTGATCTTGGTGAACTGACCACTTTTGAGCGATCTCGTTGTGTGAAAGATTGTGGAATATTCGATTTAATTTTTACTAAGGCAAAGAAAAGTTGCATACAAAAGCAACTAATCAATGCTCCTTCCTTCTCATACTATGCTCCTGACCCTTCTCCTTCCGTCGTTCCTTCTTCCGCTCCACCTTCTTTTTCTTCTGGATTCCATGTCGCTCTGGTTGACTCACAGCTTCAATTTTTCGCTTGCTACTTCTCGCCATTCTCCTTTCGGTGATACCTTTCCGAACCTGTAGTATTGCCTCTGAATACTCTTTGGTACCAACCTTGGCCTTCAGAGTCTCCATTAAACCCTTGGCAGTCGTCTTTAATGCTTCATAGTCAGTCTTGAACACCTCGTCGGTCGAATATGGAACTGGTATAGAATCATCTGTGAGGTGATGTAGTGGCAACAAGATAGCCTGAAGACAAGGTAAAAGACGAGTAGAGTCGAGTCTTGATGTTGACACTAAGGCTTCGAGAACGTTGAGCGAAAATGTTTTAGGAATCAAGGCTGGTGCTCGAGCAGGTGGGGTTGTCTCTTTTCGAACATTGTATCCAAGCCTGCTGAATAAATACTCTAGTGCACTTCTATCTGTTTTTTCATCTTCATCTTCGCTATCCGCATCGAATGACTGAGGCCCTTTGAACAAGAGATTATTTGCCCCTGCCACAAGGCCTAATAACATAAGATTCTCGTAAATACACTGCGCGAGCCCGGTGTTGAGTTCAGGTGTGTTGAACATGTTGGCCAGCCTCCGGATAGCATCGTTAATATAATTGCCCTTCAATTTCAATCCATAAGAGCCTTGTAGCGGCAGTCCTTCGAGACCAGATTGATTTGCACGAGCAAAGTCCTTAATATATACACCAACAAGCTTCGCAGCTGAAAGCTTGACCTTGGCATCTGGATACGAGAGGCAGTTGGGAACTAGTTTCCAGAGAGGCTCGTTGGCAGAAGAAAGTATGATTTCTGGGAAGGTAGAAACAAGAATTGAAGACAAATTCAAGGCAGCTAAAAGCTGATGTCGATAATTAGGGTCAGAGGACTCAATCGATTCCAGTATCCCGGTAACAACTCCTAAAATAATGGAAACATCACCATCATTCTTAATCATGTTACTATCCACGTTCTGAGATTCGTAATATAGGCCATATATCTTGAGGGCTGATACCGGGCGGTTGTTGTTCAGTAAGTGCCGTACATGTGTCAAAAAAAGTGGAAGACGCTTTTCATCAGCTTTTGTAAACAGGACTTTCAACAGCTCGCCGGCCACTTGTTTGCATTCATCGTTGTCATCGTTTTGGTAAGTCATGCTGAGGGGCATGAAGAACTTCTCACACACTTCTTGAAGTTTCTCATCAGAAGACTTCATGAGTAAGAGGAGAATTAACGCAAGAATTGACAGCCGGCCGCCTTTGCCTTTGTATTCTAGATGCGTAGCGATGAAGTTGAGTTGCTTAGCCCACCGTCTCTGCAATTGTGGATATTCTGAGAGAAATTGAAAGTATGCTCCTCGTGCAAGCTTACGGGTATCGTCATCAGAATTTTGAACCATGATAGTGCCAACATAATCAAGAGTGTCATACACTACTGCCGTTTCTACCTTCGAGTCCAGAACCGCCCGCAGAAAGTTAAATGTCACATGGCGATGCTCAGGTTCGTCCATGTCTGCCTTGAGCTTAATTAAAATATCGTCGACAGCCTTATCCTTCACAGGAATTTCTTTCCGGTCGCGAAGTACAGCGGATATGAACTTAAGTGCAGATTGTGAGATATCTGACATTGTGTTCGCGGACCGATTAATGCTTCTACCTGCTTCTCCTACAGCACTAGTATATATACTTTCGTCGTCGTCGTATTTCAAGGGCACTTTCTTGACAATGGTGGTAAGAAGGCGGAAACATGAGGTTCTAACCTCCTCCTCGCCATCCATTGCGTCCTGGAGCATTGGAATGAATCCGGAGAGGTTGCTCATAGTTTGGAGCTCGTTGTGCTTTTTCAAGACAACTCTAAGAACGTCCAAGGCAAATCGAATCAATTTATAATCGTAGACTGTCGTACTTCCCCGATTGGACTTTTTAGCGCCTGGTTGGATAAGATATTTCTTGAGTTTGTGATCAAGCTTTGGCTTCTTCTCAGGGAGCGCTGCGCTAGCTTCCTTAATGACCTCGTAACAGAATATCAAACTATCGCGGCTTGCAGCAGCTGGGTTCATAAGCAAACCAGTGCTGATTCGATTCAATAGCTCATCAATCTTCCTAACTATCTTAATGTTGAGCTTCTGCATCAACAGATCTTGTATTGGCTTGACCAGTACCGTCAAGCGATTAAGAGTGGCAGTTCGGGCAATCAATTCCATTGAATCGTGGCTCATGCTGCTTTTAACCTCCTTCATCTTACTACCATACTCCTCAGCATCTTTCTCTTGGCCTGTTGGACCGAAAATATCGTCCATTATAATTCTCACAATGGATGGGAGACAGTAGTCTAGATCCCCTGGAGAGTACTGAGGTATGCACGCAACCAAAATAGAATGCATCGTGTAGGAAAGTATGTGAAGTTGAGAGCCTCTTGCCAAAGCACTCCTCAATTCCTTAAGCACAAATCCAAAACATGAAGGGCCTATTAGAACACAGATCTTTGTTAGAGTATCTCGCGTCATATCACGGGCTTCTTGTGCCTTGCTGCGGAGAATATGGCAGATATCGGTCAGGACAGGCGGTAGAAGTTCATTCAGCTGTTCTTGTGGTAGTAGCTTCAAAAGTCTAACGATGATGATAGCTACTGGAACTCTTAGACTGACGGTAGATTCGTCTTTGTCGCGGATGTAGGCCGTAAGTGGCGGCAATATGTTTTTGGTGATATCTTCAGCAAGCTTCAAACCTGTTGGCATCGATAGCGATAATGTGCTGCGAATCTTGAAGCATATCAGCAAGTGATTCGAGAAGTCAAAGCGTCACGCAATTCATGACATATTCAAATCAGGGTTACTCACCCGAAAGCCCTCGAGTTTTTCTTCTGCACCCGATGTAAGACCCTCCTGGTATACCCATTAGCAAGATGTGGAAATTAGTACTAAAACAGGAAATTGAAGTCATTTATGATGTCGTCGTGGTCCAATATGTTCCACACTCAAAATTGGAACTAACTACATAAATCGCCAGAGTTTAAGTAACACATACCTTTTGTGATGCCAAAGTTTCTTCCTCGGGCAATTCTTCTGCCGCCGCGGCTGCGATACCCTATGGCACCATAATGTTAGCAAAAACTTCAGTTTCAAAATATGACAATTTTGACCACTAAAATTAAAAATAATTTACATCTGTCACCCTTCCTAATAGTCTTATTATCTGCTTAGTAAGCTCTGGCCGTTCTTTGATATAGCTGATGAACCGCTTGAGCAAGGCTCTGGCTTGGGGCCACTCTAGCGATTTTGTAAGCACTCCAATAGTCGTCGTTGCCTCCGCAGCAAGGTTGTGAGCATCGTTACTGCCTTCTTCTCTGGCAAATATAAAGTGTTCGACTAGCGGGATCAGGAAATGGCCGACGTTTTTGCTACCGAGGTGACCTTCTTCTGAGGCCGTTGATAGTTGCGTGAGTGCACTAGATTGGCGGCCTTTACCTACGGTAAGAATATTGTTAAAGAAAGAAGATTCCAGCTCGTCTTCACCAGCCAGGAGAGAGTGCATATCATTAAGTTCTGCCCAGTCCGGAAATGTGCGAACAAGGTGTCCCATAACTCTAACATATTCTTGTCGGACAAGCTCTGATGGTTCTCTGGCACCTTTCAAAATAGCTGGGATGAGGATATTCAGAATCATGTCCTTGAAGGCCGCCTTCTCTACAACAGATTCGCAGGCAAAACAGGCATCGATAAAATGACGGGTAGAGTCCGAGGAGTTCATTGAGAGAACTGAAAGTGCTTCATCATTTCTGATATAGAAAAGCATGTTATAAAGGAGTGGCATCCACTGACGGGGGCTAAATGGCACTGCTCGCTGAGCATGTGCATTGATGGTGTTGTATGCCATCAATCGACGATTAAAATCAGCCTCATTATCGCCTCCTGTTCCGAGTTGGGCCTTCTTGCCTTCTAGGAACGAGTTTAGATCCATGCATAGGTCAGCGACTTCTCCGATTACAGGATCTTTCTCAGAGTAGACCTTCAGAACTCGAGACAGCACTTCTCGGCTAGCTCGGTCCGTGAAGAATCCAAAAAGGCGAGTAATAGTCGTAAAAAGTGCATCTTTCAGCTGCTCGTCATTTTGTAATTCATATAGTGGCACAAAATGTTCTAGAATCCGAAGCAGGCCACTTTTCGTTCTTGGATTAACCCTTCGAGAAGGCTGGTCAAGCAAGAAAATTGAAACATTGACTAAGCTATGAGCTTGGGTGGAGGTGGAGACGTGTGGTGCTAGTTCTGAGACCGTTTCTACACATCTTTCTAGTAGCAGCTTACTGATGTCCACTTTGCTCCTCAGCACGGTCCCTATGGATATCAAAAAAGAGTCCATGTTCGGAGAAAGAATCAGCTCTTTCACGTGAGAACCATCTATCTCGGTGGTGAGCTTTATCAGGTTGCTGATGATCTCAAGTACGAATAATTTCACCTCATCTTTTGACTTTGGGGGCGACAGACATTCTGCGATCTTAGGCAGGATGTCCGTGCCCTCCGTAAAGAATAAGGCAGTCTTAGTAGATTTAGACCATGTATTGAAAATGCGCAAGAGACCAGATATTCCTTCTGCCGTTTCGATTGGTAATTTGTCTAAACGAGGGAGCACGACGTCCTTTACAATAAGAGGGACATATAAATTCCAGTCGAAGTCTGCCCCCGAGTTGCGGAAAAGGAGATCCAAACATTTTAACGCGGCTTGACGGATAGTTCGCAGCTTGTTGAGTTTGCTTTGTCTGGCTAGTGCCTCAGATTTGAACAGATCAGCTGAGCTGATGATGAATGGCTCCCCTAGCAAGAGTCTTGACGAATAAATCAGACAGTACAGAACGGCGCTTGTGATCTTGCTAGTGAGAGGCTTTGATTTCTCTCCTAGCTCTTTCAAAACAACCTCCATCATGTTCATCAAACCAATTTGTCTGTGGACACTCAATAGCTCCGTATCAAAGACCCAATTTTGTATATCATTCCCATTAGAAAGATGAGCCTCCTTCAAGTCACCTATCGCGATATCCAGGAAGTCTTGAAAATCATCGTGATCAAGGTTTCGCAGCACTGCAAGCCTTCGCGCTTCCGGTCCTTGTCTACCACTTGCAATGCCCCTACGAGAAATTGCGCGCCCATAGAGGAGTCGAAGAAGGATAGGATTGAGATCAGCTCGATGCTCGGCTTGGACTAGAATTTGATTTTGAAGAATTCCGTGCTCGTTAGTCTGGCGTTGGAGAAGTACAGGTACTTCCTCTTTGAATCTATCTTCGTCTAGAAGCCGAAGCAGATTCTCCTCGTATGGTTTAATACAAGTATTTTTCCATGTAAGAATGGCCTTCAGCGCGGACTTTTGTATTTCGAGGTCTCCATTTGCAAGAAGCTGGAGAAGCGAGCTATACACCTCTTCTGCTTTGTACAGAGAGCGTGAATTCTTAAAAAGACCAAAAAGACCCAGTAGTAATTTCTGGTCCACTCTCGTCCAGTCGTTAGGGCTAGTATCAGAATCGTCGCCAGTATCTATCTGTACCTCCTCATCATCCTGATCTTTTCTGTCTGCCCATGACAGAAACATTGGAACTAAGATCTTTGAACGTTTCTCTGCGATGGCAGGCGCAGCTGCAAGGACACGAAGTGCCTGAGATCTTGCGGACGGAGGTATTTCGTCTACCAGATGTTGAGCAAGGGCAAAGTTCTCAAGCATAGCATCTCTTGCTTTCGTGACACGTAGTATAGATTTGCCTGCGAGCCCATCGAGCCTTATGAGATTTGAGCATTCGAAATCTGTCAAACCACTAGTTTGGGTTTGATCAGGTTTTTGAGCTGAGGATTTCCAAGAAGGCGATTTGAGCCAAGCAAATGCTAGCTTAGCTACAATTTTTTCTCCTTCTGTAGACTGTGATATTTGCCCAAGCGTAACAGTAGCTTCATTTTGGATTTCTGCGAGTCGGACATTAAACATCCCAAAACAGAACGATGGAATGGCTTCAATTAGCCATGAGCTTTTCGATAGCCCGGAGTATAAAACAGCTAGTTTACGAATACACATAGACGCTGCTCGAGCAGTTTGGGGGCCAACAGGTGTTTGTTCCACCCTGATCATCAGTGATATAGCCTCGGAGGTCGAATTGGGGTGCTCCAACTTGAAGAAATGTTCTAGAAGTTGCAACGAGCGAAGGCGGAGTCCATTCGAATCAGTTGACAAGTTTGAAATAAGTGTAGCTATCATTGGGTCGTCGGCAGAAGTGACGGACTCATTTGTAGGTATTTGGGACGGGGAGAGACTTCTTTCATAGTCTAATAGAGCCTCAAGAAAATCAGGCAGCCGACCATAATCAGAGACTTTTGCGTGTAGTAGTGGTCTAAGCGATTTATCAACCTCACCAGCACCTTGAATCATCCTCAAAATGGCAGAAAATCCACGACCGACAATAAAGTGTGCCTCCTCTGGCGCAGCAGAAAAGTCAGGCCGTAGAGCAAGCTTCAGTTTTCGAAGAAGAATCTCGGCTATTCTCGCGTTGGTAGATGGATGTACAGACGTACATTCCAAGACATTTAGAAGCGCGTTATACTTGGGTAGGCATCGATCTACCCATTTCTTGGGGTCTGGATCATATAAAGCTGCTGAAGCTTGCTCTGGAAAAGGCTTGACCTCGAGTCCTTCAAATTTGCTTACAATTTGAGCTTGCCACGATTGAGGAAGATTGAATCCACCTTTTGCGGTGTTGTCTGGCAGAACACCCGAAGAGACCATCGTTGGTAACAGGACACAAAGAGTATCTCCATTGTCTGCATCGGACCAATGCGCGGCAATGAACCTGAGATCTGCATTAGATCTGAACGGGATGAACCAGTGCAGTAGACTTACTTCTGAAAATAGGGTTTTGCTAGACTGTTAAATCTATCTGGCCCTGACTCAGATAAATATGAGCAAAATGTGAGGAAATATTTTGCTAGAGGCTCTTTCGTAAGTGACTCCAGGAACTTTGAGCTGAATGGAATTAGAGACTCCATCGGAGCAAATTGTATAGTAATGCTCACGCTGAGTACTAGACATTTCCAGAGATCTACCACCGACTCATACTTAGTTATCACAGCAAGTTCTTTCTGGACTTGCTTTAGAATGAAATATAGGCTTTCCAAGACCGGTGTCCATTCTTGAACCCTTGATCCCATTCGTACCCCCGTGACAATTCCTAGCATTCGAGCACACGTCAAAAGTCGATGGAGGTCTTGAACGGTCTTCCGTTCCACGAAATTATCCGCGGAGGTCCTAGATAGCTCCATTACGACATCGAGAATTCCTTTGAATTGAGTTGAGTCGGTGTGGTGCAAGATACTTGTGAGGACGCCATGTATTAAACCTACCCATGAAGGCTCAGATATCGAATCCAAGTCAAGCTCATCCAAAGACATGAACAGAGATCGAAATATATCTGGTCCATTTTTGGAAACGTATCCACCTGTGCGAGGATCTCTTTTAAGACCTTTGATCGACTCCGCAAACATTGTCATCAACCCATCGTAATAGAGGGTTGATTGCCTAGTGCCTGAAATACTTTTCAGATCTTTCTTAGCATGATTTATAATCAATGGAAGTGCAGTATCTCGATAAGAAGGAGCTGCAGCCTTTTGCACCAGAAAACTCATGGCTTCACCGGCAAATTTTGCGGTGTGAGGTTGCTGGCGGAGTTTCCCAAGTAGAGGTGCCATTAGATCAAAAGTCGGCCGAAGATCGGGAACAAGGAGTTTAGAGAGATACTTGAACAGGAAGACTAAGCAGTCACGGCTCCATTCAATGACCTCCACGTCGCCAGGCGTAACTATGATGGCTGTCACAAGCTCAATCGATTTAGCATAATGTTTTTCGAATCGCACACCCAAATCATGAGCATATTCTTTTAACAAATCTAGCGCAGGTTGTAACGCATGTTTTTCCTTTAGGTTTATATACCCTTCAATATATTTGACCAACAGTTCCATGATCTTGTCCTCGAAATGGAGGATCTGAGGTAGGCTGTCGCATAATGGGCGGAGTTCGTGATTCAGAGTGAGAAAATCTTGAGATGTGTTGAGCTCTTGCCATTTTTCTAGGCAAACTCTCAGATATGAGTTCCTTGTGGACAAGTCTTCATCTAGATCATGACGGCGAGGTCTTCGGATTGGCCCCAGAGATTGGAGCTTTTCAACTTTGCTGCTAAAGGATTCCCATCGATGATTCTTTTGGTGCTCGGTTCCTCCTTTAGTCTTCTTAGTTTTGACTATCCGCCCTGACTTGATCGGCATATTGACAATAGACCGTTCCTCGGTGTGTACAGTCGTAGTCTCTTCCGAGGCAAATGTCTTTGTCGAGATATACTACTAATTTTTTCTTGAGGTGAAGAGCTTATCTGACCTTATCAGCTAGACTAGGCTTAGCACAGCCGCAGCCTTGCATGCCCCGCTATTTATTTTGTCAATATCAACCCTTCCCTTCCATTTCACAACGACTTAAACAAATAAACTGCCTTTCTTTTCCTCCATTGATAGTACCTCCATGTCTCCATCTCACTCCTTCGATATGGCGTCAAAGATGTAAGCAACAGTTATTCCGAATTTTGGACATTGTGGACGCCGAGGCGCTGCGGCGCGCATCATGATTTCGAAAGAGCTCTGCTAATAACAAATAGCATAGTTGTCGGTAATGTAAGAGGCCAATTATCCTCGCTGTTCACCAAACTATCAACTCTACAAGCAAAGCAAAATTTTGCATTAGCGCTTGTGACAGGAAATCTTTTTGCAGAAGATGACGAGACAGTAGCGGATCTTCTAGCTGGCAAAATTACCATTCCCTTACCAACATACTTTACTGTCGGCAGTACGCCTTTACCTCAATCAATCATTAATAAAATTGAGAAGGATGAAGAGGTATGGTCTTTGGTACCAGACTCATTTCGGGTAGACTGATTTCTAAATATCGCATAGATTTGCGATAACCTTCATTTCCTCAAAAAGCGAAGTACCACAAAAACGTCCGAGGGAATCAAAATTGTCACATTAGGAGGAGTTCTTGACACCAATGCTACTCAGGGTACATCTCAAGATCAACTTATTCCGACGCATACTTCTGGAGATGCAAAGGCTTTGCACGGCGCCAATTCCGCGGATATTCTTATCACTACATTATGGCCGGCAGGGCTACGACGTGGATCCAAAATCGAACTACCGGAAAATGCTGTTGCCCCAGTAGGCCAAGATTATATTGCCGATCTGTGTGCGGCACTAAAACCTCGATATCATTTCTCGGCCTCTGAGTTCTTTTACGAAAGAGAACCATTCTTCCACAACCCAACTCTAGACGCTCCTGGTGCTAAACCGCTAACTCGATTTATATCTATGGCTACATATGGGAACCAGGAAAAACAAAAAGCTCTTTATGCCTTTACTCTTCAGCCTTCTGCTGACCCAATGGCTGTGTTGCCTATGGGTACAACTGCATCACCCCTTGTTCCAAAAGATCCAAAAGGCGCAAAGCGTCAATCTCTCGACCCCGAACCATATTCTAGGTACGTCCTTTGCAGTTTGATCTTGAGTTTGACCGGTTTTGGTTGTATGATAAAGATCATACTATTTATGACTGCGATCTTTTAAATTTGAGATCGAAAAATTCGAATTCGGAATGTAGCTAACGGGTAGCTAATAGATACTCGAACGATGGTGGCTACCATCACAAAGGAGGCAAGCGCCGTCGAACTGAACGTCAACCGCCGCCAGGTCCTGATCAGTGCTTCTTCTGCCTCTCCAACCCCACACTAGCTACTCACCTTATTTCCTCCATTGGAGAGGACTCATATCTTACGATAGCGAAGGGTCCATTAACAACATCTACAACCAATGCGAGCGTTGGGCTTGATTGTCCCACTCATATTCTCATTATTCCTTTGACCCACTCTCCCACTTTGGCACTCATACCAGAGGAAGATAGAGCGAAAACCTTTGCTGAAATGACAAAATTCAAGGATGCAGTGCAGAAGATGGTGGCCCAACGCAGCAATAACAAGCTTGGTGGCGTCACTTATGAAATTAGCTTAGGACGTGGTGTTCATACTCATTGGCAGTTTCTACCAATGCCTGAACACCAGATTCAAAAAGGTCTGGTAGAAGCTGCGTTCCGTGTTGAAGCTGAAAATCACAACTACCCTGCATTTGAGGTCCGAGATCCCGGAATTGGTCAAGATGAAGGTGACTTCTTTCGCGTATGGATCTGGACACCACCAAGCGAGGAGCAACCGCAGGGAAGCACCAAGTGTCTCACCATGCCATTTGATGACAATATCAGATTCAATCTACAGTTTGGTAGGACTGCTCTTGCAAAGTTATTAGGTCTCGAAAAGAGAATCCAGTGGAGAGACTGCGCGCAGTCTGAGGAAGATGAGAAAAAGGACATCGAGGCCTTCAAGACGGGTTTCAAGGCTTTTGATTTTACGTTAGAATAACTGATACCCAAACTAGGGGGATATGCATTTGCAAGGCGTTCGAAGGCGTTCGTGGGCGAGCATTGCTCGGTCATTTCATGGTTATTTCCAAAGTATATTACCTTTGGGTGCTATGACCATCATGAGACTGTATAAGACGCATTGGTCTAGACTAAGAAAATCTGGAACAACTTGAATACCTTACCCAAACCATTACATTACACTCGGTGACCACACTTTAAAACCTTCTATGCTATTGACATTGTGAGATTCCGCCCATTCCTATGAAGACAAAATCTTAGGATTAGAGAATGATCAGAGTCAACTGTATGTAGCTGTTTTGCAGGCAGTGCTTAGTCTACCCTCACCCGAACTAGCCTAAATCTGAACAATAATGTTTACTCAGATGTTTCTTGCATATCGTAACCCCACGTGATTGCTTACACAGCCCATTCATAAGCAGAAATCTGACAGCAAGCGGTGTGCGGTATGCGAGGTTCTCCTCAGCAAGGTTTAGTTATGATACGCATATGTTGGTGACATTGTAGGCTTACGCATTTGAAGCTGTTGTAGTTAGAAAGCTATGGTATTATACGCAAGGCTTGCCTTGGGTTACATCTATTGATCACGGGGATATTTCCATTCGAAGCTAGATAGGACAGCATTGTATCTCAATAAGCTCTACGTAAACTTTGAATTGAAGCTGACCAAATATACAGGTGGGCTCATCAGCTCATGGCCTCAAATTATGCTCAATGTCTTCTTGGTTCCATTTTTCAAAAAGATAATTATCTAATTCACCCGGATAACTTTTTTGGCATAAGCGTATCATTAACAACATCGCTGAATGACTCGAGCTTTATTGCACCATTGAGTCATACGTTCTCAATATCGATGGTTTCTTATGCATTAGAAGCTACCCAAATCAAGGGGTTCTTGTCCTAATAGTAGAATTTGTAGCGGGGTATTGATTTGATCTGACGTGAGAAGAAAGTTTATGAACATATTTTAACCGTTAAACCCTTTTCAAGTGGCCTCTCCTTTTCCCTTGCTGTTTTCTCCAACACAAATACGACAAGGCTGAAAGCGCATTGCTAATGAAATCAAGCAACTGGCCACTGATTCGATGAATCAATGCTGGAGAAGATATCTCCGTGATGGACTATACTGCAGTCATACGTGCAGACAAGTAAGATCCGCAAATAAAGCTTTGTAAAATTATAAATTCCTAGGCACTGAGTGTTACAGCAAACAGTTACGTTATAATTCGGAATTTATGTTCTTCGAGGTTCTTCCGTCTTGGTTGGTTATCACTAGGCAGAATCAAGCACGCCGCAATTTCAAAAGTTGCCGTCCGATATTGCAGCACTGTCATATAATCAAGAGAATCTTAGTATGAAACCAAGTCGCGTTTGCCGCTCTTAGGTAAACCATGCTTAAGAAATGAGTATAAAGGGACCTTCCTCTCCTCTAGTTTTTTAGAAATTCAAATCATTCTCAACTTACGACTCCCATTTCCCGAAAGACAATTCTTTACTATCATCAAAATGCAAATTGAAGCACTGTCAATGATTATCGGGCTCACAGCCTTAGTGTCATCCATCGCACTTCCAGATCCTATTGCGGTTGCAAACCCAGTGGCTCAAACCACTGCTCCAACACCATCTTTCTGTAACCCAGGCACTTTTAGATGCCAAGGAAAGTCTATCGTAGGTTCTTCCATACATGAACAGAGCTTAGCCAGTGTCTAACATGGAAACAGCAAGTATGCAATGGAAGCCGCCAATGGCAGCTTAGCGCAAATTGTGCATCTTCATGCGTCGTGATCAATGGCACTCCTTTCTGTCGATGGTAACAAAAATGTTAAGCACCCAATCTTGTTAGAGTAACTAACAAACATAGAAGACCCATTTACTGGCACCACGAGGCTGAAACGGCTGGACTGATTATATTCTTCTCACTGGAGTATTTTATACTTTTAGGCATTCTGACGAAGCTGTTATGCACACTTATCTATATGTAACAGCCTCAAAATTGATATATTTCAAAGCTACACAATGCTATGTTTGATTCTGGATGTTCTACGTACCAATTAGACGGCGCGATCTGACTCTTCTCCATTGTTCCCCCGTACTTTGGGAATCCCACCTATAAGCCACATGAAACTATATACCGGGAATGAGTGTTCCTTGCACATTCCACCTTAGATGTGCTGAACTATTAATGCTCAATATTGTTTACCAAGCATCCCTGCCTTGGAGCCTAGATTGTTAGGATTGAAACTTTGCATGCACTGGTTTTGTTACCACTTCATAACCGTAAAATTTCTCTCCGACCAAAATTACCATTTAATTGACCTTTAATACTTAAAGCACATATCATTAGCTAAACTAGGTTCACTACTCTCCTATGGGAGATACCTCAGGGCTCTTCAGTATATAACGCACAGTGACAGGTCCTTTTAGTAAAAACACAGATAAGTTTGAAACTTTCGCTCCCATGAACTGATTGCAACGCTTCTAACAGGACAACAGTTGACTAGTAACATAAGTCAAGGAATGGAAATATCAACCCCTCCCTCTGCTTCTTTCTATTGCCAACGATGCCACTTTCTTTCAATGACATCATTGCAGAAATTTGCGACTTAGCTGATTAATAAGTGATATGATTGCTCTAGACAGAACTAGAGAAAAAGCGGTTTTATTGAACACAGAGTATTGGCCTTTTAGGCGATTCAAGCTTTCACTATTTAAGACTCCGTTTGTATTCGGTGGGAGATTGACCGCTAATACATCCTAAGCAATGCCCTCAAAAATCTATAGATAGGAACAAATGAGCATTCCTTCCACGTCATCAACTACCTTGGTTTTGAATGGCGAGTGGACATTTCGTAAAAGCTTGTTGCATGGATAGGCACATTGACATGGTTTTATCGTCAATCTTACTAATTGCCCATTAATTGCCGGACTATGATTTCGCTGGTTTTTGGTATTTTGTATTTTGTAATACGAATATTTCCCTCGTTACGAGAAATCATACCAGTTAGAGGAGAATATCTGCATTCTGGAAGTAGCTCCGACTTCTCGGATGATAATATGACATTAGATATAGCATGTTAAAGACGATTAAAGTGAAGCACAATGAGTTAACAGAACAGCCAAATATAAAAGTAACGGTATGCAAATGTCAGCTCATGGACGCTATGTTGGCTACTATTTGCCTTACTCATCTAGTTCGACCCCAGGGCAACAATATTCTCCACAGCTTACCCCTTAAAATAAGCGACACCGTTGCCGAGGCTAAGACAAAATTGAGAGGACAAACCCTTTGCCTGTAATGGTGTACATATCAAACCTGCCTTGACGTCAATTGAATCGGTAGCTGATTAGTTGACATTTGTTTTAATATGATCATCTTTCGAAGTTATGCCATCCCAAGGTGGCCTTGTTGATAAAAACCCACGTGACTTGATATACTGAAACAATAGGTACCTAGATACCCTACCTTAGCGAGATTAAATCCAGGAGGAATAGATAGGCATACGCTCAAGTTCGGCTTTTGCTATGTTCAAATCGAAAGCCAGCTAGATATTAACGCTCTATTTCCAAGGTACGTATTATGTATGACAGTGGGAGAACGTCTACACGTAGCAAATCAATTAAACAATAATGGTACATGTCTCTCAAGGCAATACACACCTCCCAGCCAGATAGGAATCATCGATTATCCGTGTTGCCTTAAACGCAAAAGCAAAATAGATGAGCGTTACTCTATTCTTTGATATAGAATTGTCGCGATGGCGGCCCTTGACGTTGATCACAGACCCACCTCGTTCTCAGAGTGCTATGATTGGTGAGCTCATCCATGGCCCCACCTTTCAGGGGAGTACGTTATATGTCGGTGGTCTCGTCGCCCATTGTACCAAAGGTAGTTTACCTAGGAGCTAGCTACTCTACAGTATCAAAACTTGAACGGAACAAGAGGACTTCATCTTTCTCACAGACACCCTCGTTCCTTGAGATCTTTGACAGGCTTTACACAAGCCAACCATCCTCAGAATTACTGGAATCAAAGTCAATTTGGATTTTATCCCGACAGTCTACTACCTTAAAAAGCTCGAAAAGTTTAAACTTACCATACTCTTTGCGACATGATATCGTTGAGGAATGGTACTGTGCGTCGGGAACACAGGAGAGTCAGGATCGGCTGTCCAGACTGTAAACGACGCAGAGTTAAGGTAAGTTGAACGCTGACTTCAACTCTGCGCCTATAGCACAGAGGTGAAGTTCATGATGATAACAAAACGCCTCGAAAAGTGCGATGAAAGACGGCCAAGTTGCCTAAACTATGACAGGAATAGGCTGAAATGTAGCCTCATATTCTTGACGCCAGGTACCCTTTCGCTCCGGTCAAAAGCTCCAGAGTTTGAAATCCGCCCGAGTAGACTATATTATTCCTCCCCTCAACATGCGTTGAATTGGAGCCTTTGTCCATAGATCAACGAAGTCACGAATTACTATATCATTACACCTCAACAGTATGTGTAACCATGTCTCGACCTAGCCAATTAGAAATTTGGAGATATGAAATGCCCCGCATGGCAGTCGCCCATCCGTTCTTGATGCATGGTTTACTTGCCGCTTCAGCACTCCATCTTTCCAGCGTGATACCTTCTCGGTCCAAGATAGCCATCGCTCTCGAGGAGGAACAACTGGCTCTCCCATCTTTTTGGAGTTTGCCTGCTAGTAACAATCCTGAGTCCAGCCATGCAGTCTTTGCGTTTTCTGGGGTTGTAATAACTTATGTACCAGCCACTACCTTTGTCGACAAGTATGTAATTTCCAGATGCTATCAAATTCTTGTAAATTTTTGAATGGTGCTATAAACAGTACTAGCGACTTGATAGAATGATCACCGGTCATATACCAAGCAGATATGATCCTCATCCTCATTTGGCTTTTCCCATGAGAGGCGTCCTGTCGTTGCTGCAACATAATTGGATGGCTTTGGAACTTGGTCCATTTGGCCCTCTCTTAGATAATAAGATTGAAATTGAGACATCGGACAACGCAAACGACGACGAGCTCCTTAAACTCCAGGTACTATTTGCTCCATCTGCCGTAACATCGACGAGTCCCTCCGAACTTAATGCTTGTGTAAAAGCATATTCAGAACTCCGTCGTGCTTTTGCACTTCCGTTCATAAAACGCAGATCCTGGCTGGATACGAAGGTCGCAGTGTATGTTTGGCCTGGAGTCGTTTCGGAAGAGCTTATAACCCTGCTGTCTAAGAGAAAGCCTGAGGGGTTGATATTTTTTAGCATACTATTGCATCTTGTTGAAACATGTGGATTCTTGTTGGTATTTCAAAGGCATCAGAGTGGCGCTGCTCAGAGCGATCGAAGATGAGCTGAGTGAAGAGTGTCTACCGTGGATAGAATGGGCTGTAGACCAGTCTTTCATGAGGCCTTAGACTTCATATAATCTTTTCGACGGAAATCGATTTCAACTCAAGCCTAAAAGGCCCAAGTTGAGATCGCGTGTCTTATATAGTGCTGTATTGTAGCTTCTGAGAGCTTGTCCTGTATTGAGGTATCAATGACAAAACTTTATTGGCAGGTTGTGAGGACTCAACGTCCGACGCACCTTCCTTTAGCAACAGTAGAACTTAGGTATAAGGTCTTCAAGACCTTAGTAGAAGAGAATCAGACACTTTTACTACTATTTCAGACTCACTACCGTGATCCCTGATACATGTTTCCCTCCTCCTGCAAAGCTTGATAGGCCTACATGAATATATGAACTATAACTCTTGATCCTGCTCTATAACGGGATTTGGTCGAAACGCTGCAGTCATGGAGCTATAAAACAAGCTAACGTTATACTCGAACTAATACCGCAGTAAAAAATGTCATAAGAAACAACCCATTCTCTTCACAACTTAGAAAGGCCCGGGCCCAAACGTATTCAGAGGATACGGCTTTTAGTCAAAGCTTGCAATGTGAAGCTTGTGCACCGTAGGGAATAGGTCAGGAGATAATCGACTCTCACGGTACCTAGGTAGCAGAAGATATACTGCAGTAAGATGACGTAGAATTCCTCAAGAGGAGAGTAGAATTTGCTAAGTCAATGAAAGTTCGTTAATGATATGCAAATCTTCTTGCACAATTTCGATACTTCGTCTTATTATCCGCACATTATAGAGTCTTATTTCTTCGGACATTCCGTGAAATCTTCCTACGCTAATGTCTGTGCTGACCGGGGCTTGGATTGTTTGGATTGCCCATATTTATTGTATTAGCTCTACGCCTTCGTATCCAATGGGCTCCATCGCGGGGGCTTTCACACACAGACGAGTGAATCGGTCATTATATTGATCACAATTTAATTTTTATAGTAGGAAGCATATGTAGTTCGATCAACATTCTGTCCTTCATAAGTCCCCGAACCAATTGAAATTCTAAGGTAAAGACCTTGCAATGCAGCTTACTCCCGCCACTACGACATTTATCCTTGGTCAATTGCTTTGGTGCTTTCTCTACCAATATACAATTGTTAGTCATCTCAACACATTCAACAATAATTGGAACAACGTTGGCTTTCAGCCATTAGTCCTCCAATGAGAATAATCTCTTGTCTGTTATGAATATACGTGTCTAGTAGTTAAGAAGATTAGACTCAGCACAGAATAAGCTTGTTGGCATCTGTATCAATATACCTACAATATGTCTTTCTAAGCGATATACGCCAAAGTTCACCAAGAGATACTTACTAGTGTATTTCATGCATCAACATCCTTTACCGTCAGGGGTAGAGAACCCAATATGATGGGAGGTGTCTGTATGAATGTATAAGAAGACTGCTAGGGTCAGGAGGCAAATTCAAAACATAGAACATGGAACACCAACTTGACCAGCATTACTCACATTAATAATATGCTAACAATTTCCTCATTTTAAGGGATACGGAAAAACATGGTGGTGTTGAGCGCGCCTCCTAAGGATAGATGGGATTTGAGCAGTGAACGTGTGAAGGTTAGTTGGATCTAAAAGAAAATGAGATTGGGAGTCGAAATGCAATAGTTTTGTGATATCTAGCCAGCTGCTATTGAAACTCATCAAAATTCCTGCACCAATACGGCTAGCTTTGACTTCTTGCACTGTGTTTCAACATTTAGGTATGATGGGCTAGTTTTTGTCCGTTTGATGCACTGATAGGCTACACGTTTTTGGTTATTTTGAAGAAAATGCACAAGCATCACCGGTGAGCTTGGTTGCACTGGATGTAATTGTCGTGTAAATTACACCCAGATAAGTAGTGGCGTAAGTGATAAGCATGTCTAAACTTGTAAATATACTTAATAAAGACTGGGATTCACAATTCCAAACACAGATACTTTATTTCTCTGCTTCAATTTTGAAAAGAAAATACGGCATAGCCTGGGACCGGGCATGAATTCACAATCAGATAAGTCTCATGGCAACAAGACTGAATCACATAGCTTTAATAGAGTCGTAAACGCTGGGCCAAGTCCACAGCTCTAGATAAGACATTGGTATACGATATCACATTGAGGAAATATCTACCGGAGGTAGAGAAAAAGATTCAGCCTCTATTTCTTATAGAAATCAGTGGCTGTTGCCAAGACTTAAAGTCTCATATTTTATAAATATATATCACTTAGATTCCCTTTCGTAGAGATCAAGAAACTTAGCCAGTATCACTGTGTATATCTTTTAATATTTCTAGTTCTGAATTGCAGGTGGAGCACTAAATTCGGTGGTCAAAGCTCCTTTAAATCTAGTGAAAGCTCTGGATAAGATATCAAAGTATACATAAAGAGGTTTGGGTAGGCGTAAAAAATTCCCTATATCGAATCTTGGGCGTTAATGCCAAGCCTTGCCTACCCAAACGGATATGTTATCAGCCTTGAGGGCGGTAGTATACCAGTTCCAGACCTTCGCTTTAAAATTCAAAAAGAGTTTCCTTATTCATTATTCGTCTTTCTCGCTCTTTTTCTCTTCACCAGAGAGAAAAACTCAGGTTAGTTTGTCTTCCTGCGAAGCGGGGAGAGTGCGGCAGTTTTTTACCCTGGCAACGACTTGCTTTCACACGCGTTACACAGACCCACGACATCCACTTTAACGAAGCTGCCTCCCCACATCACCTGCATCTTTCCCTACTTCAAACTGACTTCAGTCTTCTTGACTACTGGACTCCCTCAATCACAGTGGCTAGGAAGCTATAACGCCAATCTAGGCCTCACTGGAGTACAAAAGTCGAGAAGCTATTTCTTACCTCCCTAGTGAAGTAGTGGGAAAAGAACTCTAACTACCTGCATGGCAACGTCAGTGCAACAATGGAAGTTCATATCCGCAACGTTCCTGAGCGTGGGACAGAAAACGTATTGAGGAAGTTCTTGAAGCCCCATCTCTCTGCACTCTCAATACTCGATGTCCACACTGAGAAACCACGAGGGTCACGATTTGCCAATCTGACCTTTCTTAGCATCGATGACGCAAATAAGTTCCTTACAAATCACGGTATGCATGTGAACGCCTTTTTTAGGCTTTAATTTGTATTCTTATTAGTTCTAGCCCATATATGTTTGGCAACTGCTGACCTTGTCTATCTCAGGCCAAGTCAGACATAATGCCAAGGGTAAACCTACTCCCGCAAGCATACACGCAGTCAACCTGAAATTCCTCAGCCAGCCTATATACTGTGAGAGAAGCAATAGAGACGCAAATCCGTACCTTATTCGCGTTTTGCAAAAGGAGAAGGCTGACCGGGAGGCCAAAAACACTGAAATCAGGCTACGAAATGATATTCCAGCCAAGAACGGAAACATCCTCCCAGTCAATTTCAACTGCTTGTCCCTGTCATGCGGTATCTGGAGCTATAATTCAGTAGGCTCGGATGTGATTTACTCCCCTAAAGTGCACTGGAAAGTCGGTGGCAGTGCCCGTTTCGGAGACAGAGCGATTATACTTAGGTTAGATTCTAAGCAGCGCATTGAATTTCGTTACTCGAGCATAAATGAAATTACCACAGAGTCAGGAAGATCTCCGTCGCTTATTATCTCCATGATGGAGCCTCCAAGATTCTTCGAAGAAATAGATGCCGACCCTCTCGCAGAGCTTTTTGCGAAGCTGAATCTGTCTCATACCAGTCCACCTCAAGTTAAACGAAATGGTCCTTCTCGTTACAGACTTGCATATCTTACTGAAGAGCACGAAATGATTGCTGGCCATTGTCTCGTCTACAAAATAGACTTAGACAATGAATCTGAGCAACTGCAGAGTGTTGATGTCAACAGCGAGAAACTTCATTTATTGCGCCAAGCCCATGGAGTTCCTACTCTGATTAGTAGGCATATTGAGGTGGTGAGGAAGAGTGCGGCATATGAAGAGTATTTTAGAACGCTGCATAGAACGCTGGAAGGGATCGCTGATAGAATCCCATTCGCTTTGCAGTTTCAGATTCAAAAACTTGCACAAAATAACTATCTCTCACCTTCAAAGGTAATGCAGCTCTTACCGGAGATAATCGCTATAAGGAGACGCTCAAGTTTGTCTATCTGTATTAGTGCTGTAAGAAAGCTATCGAACCAAATTGGTTATCCGGGTCCAAATGCCGAAGGACAGAATTTTCTCCTCCAGACCTTAATCGGCCTTCTACGGGATAACGAGCAATATTACAAAGGATACGGTACCTCATTAGATGAGGCTATTACCGAGGAAAGGTCAGAAAACGTGGTTATAATTCACCGAGCAAAAATTACACCAACTTCTATTCTCTTGTCTGGCCCAGCACCTGAAACTACGAATCGTGTGCTTCGAAAATACCCAAATAATCACGATTCTTTCCTCAGAGTTACATTTTGCGACGAGGACGGACAGCCCATACGATTCAGCAGTAGGGTCTCTCAAGAGCGAATATTCAATGGAAGATTTAAACATGTCCTAAATCACGGAATTACGATTGGTAGTCAGGTCTTCACGTTTCTTGGTTTCTCTCATTCGTCTTTGAGATCCCAGACATGTTGGTTCATGGCTCCTTTCATTTACAACAATCAATTGTTGCATGATCGAATGGTAATTCGGGAACTAGGGGACTTCTCAACAATCTTTTCACCTGCCAAGTGTGCTGCGAGAATAGGTCAGGTATTTTCAGACACACCAACTACGGTGAAGATTGATCCACATTTTGTCTTTACTGTCGATGATGTTGAACGTGAAGGCAGAGTCTTTAGTGATGGTGTGGGTTCGATGAGCAAAAGCGTAATGGAGAAAATATGGGAAAATCTTTCCAATAATCGAGGTCCAAAGCCGACTTGCTATCAAATACGTATTGCCGGTAAGTTACTGACCATCAGACCTCGTAAAACGGCGTCTAAGAAACATTTTCACATTCGTGGTTTAGTTAGACTCTAACTAGTCTTCCTTGATAGGAGCCAAAGGGATGATATCTCTCGATTCGTCACTCCAGGGTGATGTATTGAGACTCCGCCAATCGATGGTCAAGTTTGAAGGAACAAATAAAACTGATATAGAAATTTGCGAGGCTGCTTGGAAGCCACTTCCACTGTTTCTCAACCGACAATTTATCAAGATTCTAGAAGATATGGGCACAGAACCAAGCTTCTTTCTCGATCTCCAAGCTAAGGAAGTTGAGAGACTTCGATCCATAACCGACAGCCCATACAATGCATTCACTTTCCTTAGACGTCAAAGTGTTGGTGATGTCTTTCATCTACCGTGGTTCATCAATAAGTTATCAGCTTTGGACATAGATTTCCGAGACGACAGCTTCTTGCGAAATGTTCTAGAAATGTCCTTGCTCCATGAATTACGACAACTGAAGCATAAAACCAAAATTCCAGTTCCCAATGGTCGCCACCTTCATGGAATAATGGATGAATTCGGCTTTCTGGAGGAGAACCAGATATTCTGCACCTATACAGAAGAAGGAAGAACGAAAGTCCTAGCAGGAACCGATGTTATAATTTCGAGAGCTCCTGGATTACACCCAGGAGACGTTCAAGTTGTTGACGCAATTTCTCCCCCTCTGGGCTCCCCATTATTAAAGCTTCGCAACTGCGTAGCCTTTAGTCAAAAGGGAAACCGTGATTTACCAAGCCAATTAAGTGGTGGAGACCTGGATGGAGATCGCTACTATGTTATTTGGGATGAAGCTGCGCGACCAAAAATGACATTCACACCAGCCGACTATTCTCGCAAAGCTCCGATTAACATTGGACGTCCAGTGACACGGGAGGATATGACAGACTTTTTTATCAAGTTCATGGAGACTGATCAATTAGGCAGAATTGCTGTAATGCATAGAATCCTAGCGGATCAAAAGATGGATGGAACATTGGATACTGATTGCATTACACTAGCTGAGATGCACTCCACGGCTGTGGATTTCAGCAAGACCGGAATACCTGTAAGTACTAAGTTCGTGCAAGCCATTTCGCTACGTTAACCTGAAATAGGTTGATATGTCCAGGCTACCTCGCTACACACCGTTTCGGCCAGATTTTGAAGCTCCCGGACCACATGTTACAATTGAGTCAAGATCAGGTGTCTCTTTTGAACTTACACCTGAACAAGACGCAGACTATGCTGACGATGACGATGATTTTGTAAAATATAGATATTACGAGAGTCACAAAGTTCTAGGAAAACTATACCGTAACATTGATGAAAGAGCAATATTTGCCGAAATCCAAGAGCGTTCTCAAGCATATAAGACCGATGATGCATACATGCCAGAGATTATTCATCGCGTATGGTACCTTGTCAAACAAACTTGTCAAAACATTCAGTGGGAACATCTTAGAACTTGGGCTAAAAATATTATGGAGAAGTAAGCTTTCCGTCAGTACTTTCTGAAATATTCACTAACACCACGTTGTACTAGCTATGAAGACTGTGTTCAAGACTCGATGAAAGAGTATACTGAGCACTCGTCTCGTCCTCTCACCGAACTTGAAGTCTTCGTTGGCAACGTTCTTGGTCGGACTGGTGCGCAAAGCAAGCGCCAAAGAGAGCTCTCCACGTCACTAAAGGAGCACTTCGATGATAATGCTAAGTGGATTGTGAACTGCATATTGAAAAACGATGGAGAATTGTCTGATGAGTCTCTAGAGCGGAGCATGGCGTGTTTGGCTGTTAGTCTGGAGGAACCCGAGCAGCGCAAAGGATGGAAGCGCAGGGAGCAATTGATCAGCTTCAAGTATGTGGCTGCTGCAGTTTGCCTGAAAGAAGTTGATAGAACATTTCCTGGTGCTTGATTCTGTAACCCAAATATCCTATCTTTTGTTGCGACGACAGCTTTAGCTCTTCGATAGCGTTATCTAGCGTAGGATGCGACCGTGGGTATTTTGCTAGTTAATTATGATATTTTCATAAAACGAGGGCAAACGAAAGCAATGACTTCATAACGAAACGAACATTTTCCCTGTGCTGGTATCCATAAATTGAGCGTGCTTCTCGTTTAATTTCTAATATTGATTATTCTTACTCCAATACAATAGCAGAAAATTAAGCGAGAACCCCTATTGTGGTGGATACCTATTGTGAGCGATAAGGACTCCTCATGGCCATGATATATCTACCAAGATTTTCAACTTCTGCTTTTTTGTGTTCGATCCTGGACACTTTCTTGACCATATATACTCATTTTCAACCGATTCCACTTCCATATCGCCCTAAATACCATCAGAATGTCTGCCTCAGCTTCCGCTTCCACACCGTCCTCCAGCACCAACATCCAGGAAATTGCCGGGAATGGGGAGAAGGCTAAACTCACCATAGCAAACAAACCAAAACATAACGAATTTACGAGCAAAGGGCTAGGTGAATTCTGTGGTTGCAACCATAGCCGCTGTTATACCACTGTCGATTGTTGTCCCGTAAGTAGAGCACATGTTCAATTACCCTGGAGATTCTTGTTATGTTTCTCGCACCTGCCATGTCACTTTTGTTTTTTTGTATGACAAAGTCAGTTTGAAGATCTTTGACAAGTGAAAGCGTCTTTCAATTCATGAATCTAGTGCTCTAATATGGATGAGACAAAATTCGTGGTTTGGTTTTGGTTTTTGGTTTTTTAATTTTTTAAAAAGTTCCTTTTGAGGTTATCCTATTGTTTCATTATCAGCTTCTAAAAATTTATACTTCAATATTCAAGACAGAGTACTTCAATTCCCTAAATTTGTCCATGTTGTCGTCTAAGGAGTTGACAAATTTGACAATTCGGAGACTCGTACTTTCAAAAAACTTCCTGCATATAGCTCGAAAGACAGGAATCTTTAAAATGCTTTCAAGTTTTCTAAGTTTATATTGTATACAAAGCATAGTGCCTCAAGCGATAATATTTTTTATAATAGCTCTAGCTAAAAATCAAAGTTGCAAAGTTCTATGTTTCATAACCTATCTAGCATTTGACAGTGCTATCATGTTTATCGATTATTGTATAAGCTCAAGAAATTTAGTATTTATACGACAACTGATATCTCATTTCCAGCTTGCTCAAGTAGGCAGAGACGAAATACGCTTGCACGTTACATTATGGTTGCACTTGTTGGTTCTGCTTCTAGGAAGTCCGAAAAACTTGAAAGTGTCTTTTAGGAGTAATCTGAAGTCTAGGATCCGAGACAGATCTTATGTTAACGCCTCAAAAGTCTATAGCTAAAGTTGCAGTACTTCGTAGAAATCCATTATTTCTCGAATCATGACACTTGAAAACAGCAGAGTGCCACCCATTACTTGGAGTCTAGTATATATCATTTTATTGAGTGGCTCTGACAAACTATTACTTAGAACTACCGGCCATCACCCACCAACCAACCAGAAGAACCCAGGCCCGCCCCTACCCTGGGAGGGATTAGAAAGGAGGAGCCAGGTAAAAGTATCGACGAACAGAACTACGCTATTTGGGCGGACGTCAAATGGAATAACAGGGTAAGTGTTGAATTCGGAACACTTACACCGAGGGTTAACATGTGTCAGTTGAAGAGGTTTATGAGAGAACTCTGGGAGCGCCAAAGAATGAGGGTGCTAGAAGATGATATGGACTGGATTTTGGACACCGAAGTTTACTTTGACATGCAGCAGGTTGAGGCTTGCCTCATGGACTCGCGGGAATGTAAGTTATCAACATGGTAGTTACTCTTCAATTTAGCACCAGGCTAATCTTTGAACATTTAGGGTAGCATTGGTCACGTGAAGCTGACATCGCGCTCTTGGTTTTCTGGCTTCACCAAAACGCGACAAAGTCTCCAAAACAAAAGAAGTTTTGTCACCGCCATCCCATAACCCTCCTAATTGCTTCTCAAAATGCAGCAGCCTAGCGACGGGATCGCTAGAGATCTTCTTCCCCACATACATCTTGTTTCAACATACCGATTCCCCGTCCTTCCATCACTTCATCACGATAAGGCTGCAGAATGGCTCTTTGGCGCACCAAAAATCGCAAGCAATACAGCTCCCTTTTACTGGACATATCTCGACCGACCCGCGATTGGCACGATTCTTCTTGTATGGCAGTCTCCCTCTTTGGGTATTGAATTACCTAGTGATGGATATATCTGGTCCCCTGGAGAGGTGCGGTATCAGGTCGCAGCAAGTGGAGGAGGCACTCTTGAAATGTACCAGCAGAAAGTTGGTTATAGTCCGGGCGAACCTATCGCAACTCTCACCCGTCGTCGTTATCGTCTTCTTCCATCCCAAGGCTCTCCTCAGGTCGACCCAAGCATGTGGCTCATTCATTACTCTCAATGCGACCCGAGTGAGCGTGTCTCTTCTCAGGCGATCCCAATCACTCCACAGATACAAAACATAATGCAGACGCGTCAATACCTTCATCAACAAGGCCAGATTGTTCAGAAGGAGTTTATGCTTCATGATCGTCACAATTGGCCCCAAATACAGTTTCCACGAGCTCCTACCCGTCAGCAGTTCGCCCCAAGTATGCCATCTGCACGAGTCCCTATTCAAGTAGCCTACCCAACACAGCACTCTCCAGCTGGTCCTCCCGCGAAACGAGTTCGACGTCCGGAACCTTCCAGTGCGGCTACTGGCGGATCCGTAATTCCAGATGGTGATGATGAAGAAGATACCTCCCGTGGAGATTTCTTCGACTTCACCACGCCTCGGGAAATTAGCATGAATAGATACAAACAGAATCATGAGTGGATGGAAGAGATCTTGTCATCGCCTTATGCTATCAATCAAATTATTCCAGCGGATCTTGGACTTGGTTTGACTGGAGAATTAGCACCCCTTACCAACGAATTCTTCGACGCACCAGGTGCCAAAGGTTCGGCTCTATCGAAGCATACCTACGTTGGACGCCTTGAATCTGAGAAAGCCGATGAGTTCCGTCAAAAGGCCGCTGAGCACGTTAAGGAAACTAACAGGGAGATGGAGAAGATGAAGGCAAAGCATGCGAAGCGCTTGGCCAAATTCCAAAGAGGTTCTTTACTATCTACTGCAGAAAAGGACCTTCGTACTGCCGTTGCAAACCCCTCTGATGTTGGACCAGAATACTGGCGGCTCGAAGGCAGAGTCGATGAGGATGAGGATACAGAAAGCAATCCTGTCAACCAGATTCCTCTTAAGGTTGATGATATTGTTGCTCAGGTTGAAGCATCGCTTGGTCGGCATGTCGTTGCTATTCAAGAGCTTCGTCGTATCCAAGATGGAGGTTTTGAGGAAGCTGTGGCTGCTCCACCTAGCCCACAGAAGTCTGCCCCGCAATCTCTCGATGGCGGAACTCCTCACAGCGGTGTTTTGGGTAATGATGTAGATATGGATATGGGAAACTCGGCAGCTGGTCTGATGGATCAATACCATACCGGACTCTCATCAAACCCAACTCCTGGCAGTGGCTTTCCTACACCCCAGCCTCACTTGCAAGCTCATTCCGCATCTGGCACTCCTGGAGTGCAGGTTCCTTCACCTCTCCCTACGACACGCACGTCGCCTCAGCCTCAGGCGCCAGTGCAAGCAGAGGTTCATATGACTGGAACTGGCGAGCAGGGTGCTTCTGCTGAGGTTACTAGTGGAGACTGGGTTGTTGTTCCACCAGGTGGTGTCTCGCCTGATCCAGCAAATACTTCCTTAGTTCCTCCCACCACAAGTGCTCCGGCAACTTCCATCTCACCGCACCCCACTACAGCTAGTAATACACCTCTTCCTGAATTTGGCACTAGTCCCAATGCCTTTGGTGGTTTGGGAGACCTGGATACCGCTGGTGATGCTTTAGCAGGATATGGCGATACTGGAGGTGATATGGGTGATGACCTTGGACTTGATATGGATGTTGGTATGGATGATTCAGCTTTTGGAGAGGCGTTTCACGGAGTCGAGCCTAGGGATCAAGGTGACGATAGCCATGGCGATGGGCTATAAGTGAGGTCATTACTAGGAGATTCTTCCTATACATGAATAGGTTGTACCATAGTAGTTACTTTCTTCACGGTCAAAACGCTGTTTCATGACCATGAGATTACTTTTCTGATATTAATACTGCTCAATGAAGTTATTTTGATCTGATTACAACTAATTCTTCATTCCTGTTCTTAGTTTTATATTCTGCCACTTCAGATCATCAACGTGACTACAATTCAACTCACTTTCGGTACTTCAGCAGATTTCCTACAGCCTAGATTTCCAAGCTCAACTTGAGGTGGAACTAAGTCTCTAGCTTTTATTAATATGTTCACCTATTTGCCTACCTAATGATGAGGTATCTCAGGTGATTGAAAATTGGATGAAGGGGTACGTGTATTGTCAAGAAGTAATAAAGCAAAGCTAGGGATTTCGTCTATTGAACCTGAAAATACAACCTTTAAACCATTTCTTCATCCGTATGCCCTATATAAGAAATTTCGTAGGTTGCGACTTCGTTGGGCAAACCCGATTGATAATTTAGAGTATATATCACTGTTGGATTTGATGGCAGTCCACACAAATTCTTGGCAGCGAGTACTGATTCATCCAGCTTTTTCTTATTTATATAAAAAAATTGAGAGAATGTACTCATCAGATGTCTGGATCTGGTAAAGCCGAAGTTTTCTTTGCCCATAGGGCTACGGTGGATGCATTAATCTGGCACTCTTTACATCTCGTTACTATAAAGTTACTATATCACGTGGATGAGGCTGGCGTATCGCGCTTAGGCTGTCTTGCCTCGCGTCTGAGCTGCCTGTAGCTGTTAACACATTCAACTGCAACCTTTTGAAAACACTCTATCATCTGGGTCCTTTGCACACATTATACCAACTTCTACCACAGAAAATACATATCGGAATCTCAGTATGGAGTTTGGCACTTCAGGGATGTTGAACGAAGGTACTTACTGTCCCAGACAGAGCTCCCATTGAGCTCCCTTTGAGCACCAGTGGCTAACCATAGCTTTCTAAGATGGCATTCATGTCGATATGGATCGCCTCAAGAAGGGTGAAGTCAAGTAAGAACCCTGATTCATGCAAAAAACCCCTTTACTAACATACTCTAGCCTCGGAACTTCCATGTAAGAACTCCTCGACGATACCCCATGGAAGTGATACTAATGATATATTAGCATGGCTATCAATTTCAAGGATGGTGTTATTCTAGGTTGGCTTCCTCCATAACTCTCTACTCAAAGGTCTGCGTACTAAATATCTCTACAAGGTGCGGATAGCAGAACCACAACCGGCGCATACATTGCCAATCGAGTCACGGACAAGCTTACCCAAGTTCACGATACTATCTGGTGTTGCCGGTCAGGCTCCGCCGCAGATACACAAGCAGTTGCAGATATTGTTCATTACCAGTTGGGAATGTACGGTATTCAAAATGGCAGACAACCAACAACGCAAACCGCCGCAGCCATGTTCCAGGAATTGTGTTATGAGAACAAGGATAGGTTAAGGTAAGGCATTAACATCAATACGGTTTAGCGGAAGCTAATTAAAGTAGTGCTGGATTGATTATTGCTGGTTGGGATGAGCGACACGGAGGTCAGGTCTACTCAATACCCCTGGGAGGTTCTTTACACAAGCAGTCCTATGCTATCGGGGGGTCGGGGTCAACGTACATCTACGGATATTGTGATGCCAACTGGAAGGAGGGAATGGATGAGGAGGCGGCCGTCAACTTTGTAAAGGGTGCATTGCAAGAGGCAATCAAGTGGGATGGAAGTTCTGGTGGAGTGATTAGAATGGTGGTGTTGACGAAGAAAGGCGCAAACAGACATTTGTATCTGCCAGATACCCAATACTCGGTTCGCCACGAATAGGTAGTTAGGACACTGTACTATAGAGAGATGAGCATTCAAAGCACGGTGTTTGGCTTTCACGATATTCTGGTTTCCACGAGGTTATAATAGCGGTCAACGGTTTGGCAGCGGTGAGTAGAGGGATACTAATATGAATAGCATGTGTTGCTCAAAGTGATATCTGTAGGCGTAGAAAAAGCAAATGTGGACTGGGCGTATCAGATCCGTTGAATTCGTGCAGGTCCCTCAGCCTAGCGGGTATGTACGAAGTAGACGAATAACATGGATTCCGGATTCGCCCACGGGTCTTCGGATTCCTTCCCACCACCGTCTCAGCCAGGCCTCGTGTCAGCCTGCCCTCGTCCCGTTCGTTGGAGGTTTGACTTTGACTTTTGACTTTTGACAGATCCTGGATTAGACTGGTAGACTGCGGATGCATTGGAGCGTGGTCCCCGCGCTCCGTGTTAGATTTGTGAGACCTATTACTTATTATATACGGAATTGAATCTGCATCAGCAATTGTTGCTGTTGTTGTTGTTGTTCCTGTCTCTGTCTCTGTCTCAGTCTGGCATCTCAGTCGTGCTCTTTTCTTCTGAACTGTAGAGGGCTTGATATGCTGATTGAATTGAAGGTATTCCCTCTGTATTACATTATCGGACGATACCATACCATACCAACCATACCATACCAGACATAACATGTAGCATCGCCATCTTTCGTCATACTCCCTCAATTTGTGCTACAGCGTTGACATCGCCTTCGTCCTCCTATCTGTCTATCTTACCCACTCCTACTGCCTCCTTCTCCGGCCTCCTGGGAGTCTCTGGATTAATTGACCTACGGCTAGCTGGTGAAAGAGAGAGAGAGAAGTGGGCGCGCGCGCGATCGCTGGCGTGGCGGTTGGTTGGATCTTCAGAACCCTGCAGTTTCCAAGAAGTGACGACTTCCCTCCCTCCTCCCAAGATAATCTGGTGCCATCCCGATACATCACAACACCACTGATAAACCACGATATCAATCAACATTAAAGCTCCACCAATTCTACCACCGTAAAGAAGCTGGCTAAGTTGCCCTCTACACTCGACTGCGCTTCTACCAATGCTGCAGGTAAGCTCGCTGTTCTCCGTCCTCTCCCGCATCGCATATGTACTTGTACAGCACTGAGACCCCCACGACATCTCTCGATTCGAAGCAAACATACGCGCGATTTTCCTCGAGCTTAACTATGAGTCAAGGCTATTGAATTATGCAATCGTGGAATCCGGGCAAATTTGTCGCGCAGCGATCCGCAATCAAGTGAATGCAGACATTGCCACAACGTCGATTTTGAGGCCATTCTATATCTCGCGTTTGGTAAAAATATATTTGAATCACATAGCATGCACGGATGGCAAACACAAACACGTCTTCATATGTTTGCACTCACTCGGCTCAGCAATTTATCTTTTTTTACACCTCCGCTGCCTGCAAACCCAATTAATATTATATTGCGCATTTCACTAACAACTTCTGCCAGCTTCGTCCGTCCTCGATATTCCAGTAGGCTGATATGGCTGCCGTGATCAATGATTTTGTACCGAATACCTCACACTTTCACCGTCACCACAATACGATGGTAGGAGGGTCTGGTCAACAGCCATTGTCTGCTGAATTTCGACAAAGATCAAGGTCACGCACTGGGCACGCCTCAGCTCCGAGTCCTCCATCACATCCGCAGTCAGCCTCATTTCCACCCAGTACACCACCGCCGAGCACATCTTCCAGGGCAATTAAAGCAGAAGAAGATAGCACGCGCCCGTCGCCTGTAAAGGCAGAGCCACCATCGCCCCCCACGAGCTCCAGTCCAACTCCTGGTCAATATACGAGATCATATACAAACTCGAGCCAGAAAAACTTCGCAGAAGCCTCTGCAAATTATACCAGTGAGCCGAAGCAAGAACCCAAAGATCCAAAAATAAAGGCTGCAGCCCCTTTCGCATCCCCACCAACTTCCCATACATCCATAACAAGATCGGTGAGATCTCTAGGAGATGTGAAAAACTATGGGGGAAATGTTATCAAAGTACGCGATTTGGCACACATCCAAGATTTCGCAAGTGAGGAGTTCCTTGAATTTAGAGGACAATCAGGGAGGCGACAAACGGCAGATGACCCGGCATTGAAATATGAAATCAGTGGGATGCCAATTACGGATATTATTGAGATGGTCGCTGGACTGCTCACGAAGATAACTACAACAAACGACCGGCAACACGAAAACCTCCATCGCCCTATACCTCCCTCTGGAGACTCTTCAAATTTAAGTGGGCTCTCCTCCAGCGTTCTAGCCTTTCACGGGAAGAATGTTCCTAGCATAACGATACTCAGCTATCTGAGCCGCATACACAAGTATTGCCCAACTACATACGAAGTATTTCTAAGTCTTCTGGTCTATTTCGATAGGATGACGGAACGGGTGAATGCTGCACCGATGCAGTCTTTACGGCAAGAGCAAGATGGAGATTCGGACTCTAGACCATCAACATCATATTCTGGGTCAGATGGGGTGGATAGCCCCCCCATAGGAGCAAGAAGTGTACCGGAAAGTGCAGCAGATCTAGAAAAGGCGCAACATACACACGTATCTAGAGAGCATGATTTGTCTGGGTTTCCGCTAAGCCACTTTTTTGTTGTTGATAGCTTTAACATACATCGGCTTGTTATCGCTGGGGTTACATGTGCGAGCAAATTCTTCTCGGACGTGTTTTATACGAATTCTCGTTACGCAAAGGTAGCTAATTTGTCTTCCAAATTCTCAACGTTGCAAACTAACATGAACAAGGTCGGGGGTCTCCCATTAGCGGAGCTGAACCATTTAGAACTACAATTCCTTCTCCTAAACGACTTCCGGCTCTCAGTCCCAGTGGAAGAATTGGAGGCATATGGTACAATGCTAGTGGAATTTTACGCGAGAGAGATAATCACCCAGAGACAGGGGCGCATGCCGGAAGATATGGCATATCCAGAGGAAGAGGCATGAGATGAAATGGAAAGGACATATCATGGCACCGGATTCCGATAGCTATGAAGCACCGGGATGGATATATGTTTAGTGTAGTGCCAGAAAGTTTTACTTCTTGCACGCTTTTTACGAATAAGGGGTTGGTTTTTGGGAAATGGGGAATGGGTTTGCGCATGGGTTTGCTTCCTTAGATCGGATAGCGAGCGTGGATTACGAACGATACCATTCATTTCATGATTATCCCCATAGGCAGTTTGACTTCCTATAGACTACATCTGGAATCTCCTTAAGACTTGAAAGTGTGATCTTTCCCGGTCGAAGATCTCTTGCTAGATACAAGGGTCTACAGCCTATGTTGCGTTGAGGTGTATGGTGCAATTGGATTCTATTGTAATCACTTGCAGCAGCTGTTGCAATTTGTTTTATGTTTTTGACAAAAAACAATACAGTGTCAGGGGATGTTTGTCAAAATGATTAGCATGATCCAATAGCAGTAGTCGTTTAAGAACTAGATATCTACTACTACTACTACTGGAACTCTCTCTCTCTTCTGAACCATCCCCTCAATACAAGGATGATATTTGGCATGGCAATGGAAGAAGTATTACAGCTTTTCTGATGTGTAACAGGGTTCAAAGATATTTACCACCTGATATTTTACGCCAATAACAGCAGCTGGCGGAAACATATTTTCCCTGCGAAATATGAATTGCCGGCAATCTCATCTAATTACCTATTCAACGCCTCAAATGCTTGTAATCCTATCTATTGTGCTGAGATTTTTGTTCGATATTATTTACCACCAGTAACAGGTGGAAGGACTCAACTTCCAACGCTCTTTCCATACAGACAGTAATTAGTATACTTAAGATAGAACCTCTGGAAGAAGAGAGCATCAGACACTTACTACCATTCTGACTACACATACGTGAGGTCTGATAACAGGTAATGCTGACTGACGTGGATACAGTTTAAGTAGTCCAGACTCCAATCCCCTCATTTATAGCCTCAAGAAGATAAAAGCAAGCTCAAGTCTTTAGACAGACAAGGTCTAAATATGAGAGGGGTAAAGAAGCAGAGAACTTTAGTTTCTGCCTAAAATATACGGTGTCTGGCCCCCCTTTATTCACTCGCCTTTTTTCTCTGAGGCTTTGCTACATTGGCAAGACTACACTGAATGTGCGAAAGTATTGAGATGAGATGAACTTCCAGCCATCACTCATTTAAACGACTATAATAACCCTTACACAAGTGAATGAAGAACTGAGGTCAACCTGGAGCCTTACCATTCTATTTTGGCACTAGTGTCACTTGAAGTGGAGATATTTCAACTAAAAGCGACACTCCTTTCTAAACCATTTATTTTGCGCGTATAAAAGACTTGAGTTGAAGCACTATTAGGAGGTTGATCTCCCAATTTGCTGGGTAATCACTTCAAAATTAGTGTAGCATATTGTCTTTGCGAAGAAGAGGTTGGTCTATTCCACGCCCCATAGCGAAGCTCTCTTCGACTTCAATTCCTGAAGACTTTTTCTAACAATTCCATCAGTAAACCAGTGGTCCCTCCAATTCTATTTTACCTCAACTTCTGTCCTAACCTGACGAGGAAATGGATAACGTCAACCGCAAACTGGAGATTGTGAGAATTGAGAAGGAATGTCTTATCGTAGAGTACGCGACTAGATCCAGGTCTTTGATATTTACATCTAACCTGAATCGCAGCGAGATGGGCTCCGAAATGATAGTCGTCTTAGTTGGTCCTGACAAGCAAAAGATAGGTATCCACAAGAACCTCCTATGCGCCACAAGCCCATCCTTCGCCAGTGCTATCGATGCCGTGCTTGCAGAGAGAATGCAGATCAGTTTCAACACAGAGAGTCCCACGATGTTCAAGTTGTTTGTTGAGTTTCTCTATACAAAGCAAGTCCCTCGTGTTCGAGCAAATGCCGACCCAATCGTTCAAGCCAATCGCCTCAAAGATTTGTGCCAGATGTATATCTTCACTGAGAAGTATTCAATGAACCACGAGGTATGTAGATGCTGCCACTTTTTCAAATAACCGTTTTAACAAGAATAGGTTCGTAATCGTGTAATGGATACTCTCCAAGACGGCTTCTTATATCTCAAAAAACTTCCTCAGGGCGGTTTGATTAAAGACCTTTTTAGCAACACTACCTCGGGTAGCCCTCTGCGCCGATTTGCCATTGCAGGTCTTCTCTACAATCTCCGACGACCTTCTGACACCGTAAAGTCCAATAGCCACGGCATTTTGGCGGCTTTTCTGTCCGAGAATCCAGAAATCCACAAGGAGTTCTTGGCAGGCATTCAGAGCTTGCCAGTAGCTGGAGACCTAGACCCAAGAGTTCGGGATTGCGGTGGTGAAGCTGGCTGTGGTGATTGCATTCACAAACGCCACACTGTTGAGCCAGGAAGTGGTGGATTTCGGCCCTGCTGCTTCCATGTCCACACTGCCGACCCTCAATATCCAGGTGGCAAAGGCATAGACGATGCTGGCTGCTACTTGTGGGAGGTTTAAGCTAGCATCTCACTGGTAGGGGATAGATAAAAGAACTCAAGACCAAGATGCGAACGGTATGAGGTCATATTTGCTTGACTATGAGTCTATGGTGAAAAGCTATCTGTAGTCTCTTGACCCATTTCATGTCATCTGGGATGTTAACTCGCACCCAGATCAAGTGATAATGTTACAATAGAAACAAGATTTAGCTTTTCTTTATAGATAACTTCCAAATGTCTACCCAGGTCCATTTGCATGTGTAATATTCTTTGCGAGGCCTAGTTGGATGATAGACACTACCACATGTGAAGCTGAAGAAAGCCGAGATTAAATTTTTGGGGTTCCGAAATAACGGAGAAAATGCCCATCTTGTCACCAATATCTATGTGAAATTAACCATACGCTTTCAATAGCAACTATATCAAAGAAAACAAACCTCCATCTAGTGTTGGAACGGCGTGAGAAACCATGTTTGGCTAGAACTTAGAAGATGATTTCACGAATAGCTCTAGATTCCGTGCTTGTGTTACCAATTCTGCAGGTCCTTCTTTTGTAGGAGCTTGGTAGAGGGAAAGTCCCTCCATCATGGGTTCCTCCTGATCAAGGCAGGGAGCTACTTTTAGCAAATAAGGTGAGTGCCAAAATTATATTCTAACCGCTTGAGGTTAATAGTTAGAGGCCATCCAGTACATATACATAAGGCTGTTTAGATGAAAACTGATATTACACGTTCCAACGGGAGGGTTTCATTCCAGCCAGTGACAGCATATGAATAACTCATACTCCAGCTTTAGAGTCTAATTGTTTTTGATGTGATATTGGTTCATATATATGATTACCCAATATACACCTTCAATTGGCATGATAAGATAGAAGACCATCAACGAATGAACCGTTTACTCTTACTTGGCTATAAACTAAATATCTAATACCTACTCTGGTAGTGATAGGAATGATACATGGGCAAAGGTGCATTAGGGTAGCTCTGTATGCCTTGCCATGGCACTGCATTGCTAGATACCCAGGTATGCTCCTGTTTCTGTTCAGCAACCACCGCTAGCCCGCCACTCGTCTTTAAAAACACCCTGATCCCACCGGCCACCTTATCGCTCGCATCTCCAATCCAAGCACTACCCTTCTGCCAATGTGCATCTAAAGCTAGGTTCCCAATCATCGAGCCTCCAATAGAAGTGCCAATCATCACACTTTTCAAGTCACGGAAATCAAATCGAGGCAGATCCTTCCATCCTCCACTAACAATCGTGGCAACAGCAAATATTAGAAGGACAGCGGCATTCATGGCAGAGATGGAGTAAATGTAAAAGTTTTGACCGATGACAAGCGCTCGCTTGTACGCTTTTGCGGTGATCGGTAAGGTGTCATTTGCGATCATGAGTTGTGCACTTGAGAAAGCACATAGATAGTTATCGACCATCGATTGAAAGCTTTCCGCGATTCCACGCATAGTCTTTTCTTCTTTAGTTTCCGAAGTCTTTTGGTGCAGGACATTTTCTATATTTCCCAAAAGCGCATTACCGTATGCCGAAGTCCAGAAGCTGGTGTATATCAGAGAGGTGAGAAGGAGAGAGTTTGCAGAGTCAAAAGCGATTGTTCCCGTAGGATCAATATCCTTCACACCAGGGCTGGAATCTGCCGGAGTAACGACAATGACTTTATTGGTGACATTGACCACAATGTTGAATTTCGTTGGAATGACAGTTATCTCGCACTGTATCTTGTCTAGTTTAAGATAATCTTGTCCTGCAGTTATCCCGATGTAAGACTTTACTCCAGCAGGTAGGAGATATCTGTCATATCTGCCAGCTTTTCCTCCCGATTTGAACCCAACAGCCATAATCTTGTTGGTGTTGCCAAGTCCTGTCACTGGATAGCCTCCTCCTGCATTTCCATTTGGCAGATTGCCTTTTGCCATATATGTATTTGGGTACCTAGTTTGGTTTTCCGCAGAACCCGCTGACTGAGCAAGCTTTAAACCCCATGTGGCTGTGGTGTTGTATTGACACTTTACCTCTGCTTTATAGCCAAACTCTTCATATTCGTATCTTTGTATGCTTTGAGGATTCACAACAAGACCAGGCGATACCCCAACACCGAAGGATCGCCCTTGGTACAAATATCCCGACTTGTCATTTTTCGAATGAAATGGTGGTGAGCCATCCAGCGTCGAGGCAGAACCAGCCTCGACGATAGTAAGACCTTGCACATCCCGCACTGGGCTATATGAAAAGGTTCCGAAAGCATTTTGCGCCGGTGGTGTAGCGGTCATCCAATCTTGGTGTAGCCATATATCTGCAGTCGAATTCGAAAATTGCGGCAAGCTTAGGCCAAGAGTAGTGGGTGCTGTGGAATCTACGACAGGCGTAATCGCACCCGCCCACAGAGCTGCAGAGCCTATTGTTATGGCATAGAAACATATCAAGAGGCCGAAAGGGCCTTTTCCCAAAGTCAAGTCTAACCGGGCAGAGGACAATGCATCCCAAAGTCTCAAGTTGTCGAGTGTAGCACCTTGCCGCACAAGGGCGATTCTGGCAGAGAAGTTGATTGCAGTACACAAAGCATATGTGTGAATGCCTGCCAGCAGTGCTGCAAAAATCTGAACCGCTATCTGCGTACTTGCTCGATTGCTGATGACGAAATTGTAAAATCCATCAGAGATAGCCCAATGACTTCTCGAGGAGGTAACTAGGAGAGTCGTTATACCTGTCGTGAGGAGGAGGCCAGGAACAGCAAGGTACTTCGGCCAAAAGGCTTTGAAGATGGACGGAGCTCGTTTTGCTCGTGGTACCGAACTTGAACTCGATGTAGCACTATATGATCGTTCATTGACTTTCTTGGAGGAGAAAGACATGTCAAAAGATTGTGTCACTTCATATAGGACGAGATATACCATACTTTGGATACTTGCACCTTCTCTACTTATAATCTTCGCGCAATGTGTAGTACTTAGGCTCCCATCCTACTTAGTATAAATATATATATCTTCCTAGGGAGGCATAACCGTTCTTCATTTAGCTTTCGTTCAATCTTCTTGTGGTCATTGGATAGAGTTGCCAAAGCCTTCTTGGCTTCAACGCCAAATACAACGTCACCCTTGTTAATATTCTCAGGGCTGAAAGGTACAGTACATGGTACTTCGCCTCAGCATCCCAGTTTCCTAGTAACTGGGGAAAAGACGAGCTTGAGATATAGTTGAGGAATGAATGATTGGGCAAGAGTTGAAATGACAGAGGGATGGATTAAAACGGTGCAGCATTGAAAAAACACGCCTGATGCTAAAGATGGGGAAACGTTGCTAAATCTAGCATTTTTGAGGCGCAGAACCAAAGCCGAGTGGCATATTGCAATATGAAACCTGTTCCTTGACCTGTAGCCTATTTTTGATTATGCGACGAGTCGACCTGAATACAAAAGGCTGAACAGACATCTACACAGTAGCGAGGATGTGGGAGGTGGAGGTGCTTTCATGCGAGCCCAACAATAGCTACATACTAGTCCATATCATACAGTGTCGGATCACTTCGAATACGGGGCACCACTACGTGATATGGTCACGTAAGTGCTAGTTGTATTCAGTGGGATCGATGGTTATATTGTAAGTTCTACGTAAGGTGGTGTTGATATGGTTTCCAAGGCGGTGAACCGCTTTGGGTGATTCTGCCACTCGAGTCGGGTCACGTGCACCCGCCTCGAGGTCAGAATATACCAACATACAGAGTAATGTTAGACTTGTTTAACTTTATACAGCGAAACAATCAGCATGGGTTTTGAAGAATGCGCAATGATAATAAAAAAACTCGCTTTAGCTGGGCAGGCACTGTCTCAGACAGGATACCACCCTCCAGAACGCAAGGAGTCTCCGCCCCCCTAGTGCTAGGTTTTTTAGTTTTCCTAGGAATAGAATGTTATTGGAAATGTTGCTACTTATTTGCTGTTGTGCCTGGCATTCGGGTTCGTGATTTGCGCTGTTTTTGTATATGTTCCCACCCAGCACAGCCAATTCAAAAAAAAAGAAAAAAAAACCCCTGTATTGACGTATCAATATAGTCTTATGTTTTAGTACATTTAGGACTAGACATACGGTTATACGTGCAAAATCATATGGTTATGCTGAGCATCAAGCGTCTGATTCTGGTTCTGAAAGTAACTTATAATTAATAATAATGTTCCGAAACGTTTGGTTAGATTGTTGTGCGTTCTGCTGCTTTCCCCAGCAGTGGCGGAAGTGAATACTAATAATAAGTACCATACTTTCGTAAAAGTGCAAAGGGAAGACAACGCTATCTCTTCTTAGACATCGCTAAATAGACAGGTACTATTCTATTATACCCTTTGTACTCCATATAATACATAGGTGGGTACCGTCGTAATTTCATATCTGAAACACTAGTCTTGGTACTTGTACCAGTTAACCTCGGCTCGCTCCATCACTGTTACTCTTGACAAGCTCGCGACGCAAAGGTCCAAAATTCATATCATTCATTCCTCGCTCCATCCCATCAATTGAACAAGTGCTTTCTAAGAATCTTCACGACATATTTCCTCATTTTTGAAGTAAAGCCTTTTCTGAAAACCTCTTATTTCACCGTCGCCGAAAATGTCCTCAGCTCTGTTCTTCAAGCTCGCAGGTAGTATCTTCCTGGCCATGCCCATCCCACATACCCAGATGTTTATCGAAGTCTTGCGGCCGGGTCTCCAAGGAGCAAGTTCTATTGGTGGACACGCCAGCAGTATGAGCTGGAACCAAGCAAATGGATATTTCATTACCACTGGTAGGCATTCTCTCCACATGCTCGACCTATAACCAGAAAGTCAACAGCACTAACCTGGGGTAACATAGCTCTCTTATGCTTTAAATGGGCGAAGAACGGAGGAGTTCCAGATGGGATGGAGAAATATATATTTATGGTCTTGATGGCAACTCAGCTCGCAACCAGTGTAGGTTACGGTGCAAAGGGTGTTACGAAGGTATCAGCTGCCTATGCCATTACTAGCTTACTTATGGGAATTGGTGCTGCGAAGGGTATTTAGAGCTTTGCAGGCAGGTATTAAGCTACGTAGCATACTATATGTATCAAAAATAAAATGTTTTGAAACGGTGACAGAATATTTATGTATTTGAACCCAGATCCCGTGACCCACCCCTCTCTGTATAGTGGGATCATTGTGCTGTACTTTACTACTAAAAGTTGTTAGGCAACGGTTGAACATTTTCCCATCATTCCCCGTCTTCGTGTTAAAGAAAGCTAAACAGTGCGTGAGCCACTTCTCTCGTTCATAATGATTCAAAAGACAAGAATATTAATCATTGGAGCCACTGGGTACATGTGAGTATTCGCTCTTCAAACACCAAATACGTCTGCTAATACCAATATAGCGGCGGCTCTATTCTGTCTGAGCTTCTAAAAGCCCAAGAAAACACCTATATACTATCGGCCTTAGCTCGAAAACCCGAGCATGTTGAGAAGCTTGAAGAAGCTGAAGTGCGGGGTATTTTATTCAAAGACCTGGATGACTTTGAAACAATTAAGAATACTGCTAAGCAGTATGATAGTGAGTCAGTTTGTATTATTCACTTTGAAATATTAATGATATAGTCAAGTCATCATTGCTGCCGCATCTGCTCGACACGAGGGATGCGCCACAGCCTG
>Ga0247734_1000235_pt1 | contig 49462 bp, 38 predicted proteins | sample UWRJL103311B2_FD_180933 | JGI IMG/M metagenome (GOLD analysis project Ga0247734, IMG submission 180933) | Plant litter microbial communities from Arlington Agricultural Research Station in Wisconsin, United States - UWRJ-L103-311B-2 | ecosystem: Environmental > Terrestrial > Plant litter >...
GGGATCGGGTATCCCTTTTAATACACAACATGAAAGTAGCACATAAAATAAAGCATTTCTTTATTGCGCTGTACCATCTTTTTGTTGCAGCCGGAAAAGGATTCGTTGAAGACCGCATTACCAAACTCAGTGCAGCCCTCGCCTATTATACGATATTTTCACTTACTCCACTGATCATTATTATCATTGCCGCGGCCAGTATATTCTTTAGCAACAAGTTAAATCCGGGCACAGAACTATTCGCACAGATCAGCGAAATGGTGGGCCGGGACGCCGCAAAACAATTGCAGGGTTTTGTGGAAAATGCCAACCTTACAGGAAAAAGCACCATCGGGCTGATCATAGGTGTAGTGACCCTGATTGTGGGTTCAACAGCCATATTCATCGAAATACAGGACAGCATTAACCTGATCTGGAAAGTAAAGGCCATCCCAAAGAAAGGATGGAAAAAGATGATCACCAACCGCCTGCTTTCTTTTTCACTGATCATTTCCATGGGTTTCCTGTTACTGGTATCCCTGGTGATCAACAGTATCGTTATCGGCATGGGCTCTAAACTGGGCTATTTTCTAACCAACAGTAAATTCGGCCACGCCATACCCTTAGCCAGTGATACCACTACCCTGCTGATCTATATCCTGAACAATGCGATCACGCTTGCTGCCGTAACCGCTGTGTTTATGATCATCTTTAAGGTGCTGCCTGATGTAGACCTCAAATGGAAATCTGCAATGATAGGTGCGCTGTTTACAGCCCTGCTGTTTAGCCTTGGGAAATATGTGATCGGTATCTATATTGAAAAAGGGAACCCCGGTTCGGCATTTGGTGCTGCGAGTTCCATTATTGTGATCCTGCTGTGGATTTATTACACCTCTATCATTTTATACTTTGGTGCCGAGTTTACACAGGCTTACGCAGAGAAATATGACGGGGGGATCAGGCCGAGCAAGTATGCCGTGCATACCCAGATCACTATAGTGGAAGAAAAAGTAGATGTATTGCCTCCGCAACATCCTGAAGAAACAAAAGCAGAGCCAGCCTAAGCTGATTCTGCAATTTCTACTATATCTTCTGACACTGCGGCGGTGGCAGCTTCCTCATCGGCAGAAACAAGCTCCTCGATGGTATCTTTTTCTATTCTCAGGTTCCTGATGATATGCTGTTGCCTGTCAGGCGTATTCTTACCCATATAATATTCCAGCAGGTTTTTTATCGTCTGGTCTTTCAGGATGACAGGGTCCAGGCGGATGTCCTTTCCGATAAACAATCCGAACTCATCAGGTGAGATCTCTCCCAAACCTTTAAACCTTGTGATCTCCGGCTTGCTGCCCAATTTGGTGATCGCATTCCGGCGCTCCTCGTCACTGTAGCAATAGATGGTTTCTTTTTTATTGCGCACCCTGAAAAGTGGTGTCTGCAGGATGTACACATGCCCTGCCCTTACCAGGTCAGGGAAAAACTGCAGAAAGAAGGTCATCATCAGTAATCTGATGTGCATTCCGTCAACATCGGCATCGGTAGCGATCACGATATTGTTATAGTGCAGGCCGTCCAGTCCGTCTTCAATGTTCAGTGCGTGCTGCAACAGGTTGAACTCCTCATTTTCATACACCACCTTTTTTGTCAGTTCGTAACAGTTCAGCGGCTTGCCCTTCAAACTGAATACTGCCTGGCAGTCTACATCCCTTGATTTAGTGATTGAGCCGGATGCAGAATCCCCTTCTGTAATAAACAGTGTGGTCTCGTAACGCTTGTCATGCGTGGTATTAAAATGAACCTTGCAGTCCCTCAGTTTCTTGTTGTGCAATGAGGCCTTTTTAGCGCGGTCATTAGCCAGCTTTTTGATACCGGCGATATCCTTGCGTTCGCGTTCAGACTGCAGGATACGTTTCAGTAACGCATCTGCAACATCAGTATGTTTATGCAGGTAATCATCCAGTTCCTTCTTTACAAAATCATTGATGAAGGTACGTACCGAAGGCCCTTCCGGACCCATGTTCTGGGAACCCAGCTTGGTCTTTGTCTGCGACTCAAATACAGGCTCCTGCACACGTACAGAAATTGCCGCGATGATAGATGCCCTGATATCGGATGCCTCGTATTCCTTTTTATAGAATTCACGGATGGTTTTCACCACTGCTTCCCTGAATGCTGCCTGGTGTGTTCCACCCTGGGTAGTATGCTGTCCGTTCACAAATGAGTGGTAATCCTCACCGTACTGCTGCCCGTGGGTCATGGCAATTTCAATATCGTTGCCCTTCAGGTGAATGATCGGGTAGCGGATATTTTCTACGTCAGCCACTTTGTGCAGCAGGTCATATAGGCCACGTTCAGAGAAATACTTCTGGTTGTTAAAATTCACCGTTAAGCCGGTGTTCAGGAACACGTAGTTCCAGATCATGCTTTCTACAAAGTCAGGAATATAGTGGTAGTTTCTAAAGATACTTTCATCAGGGTAAAAGGTAATGGCTGTACCATTCCGCTGCGTGGTATCAATAATGGGATGATCAATAACGATCTCTCCCCTTGAAAATTCTACTTTTTTGGTTTTGCCGTCACGGTATGACTGTACCACAAAATTGGTAGACAGTGCATTTACCGCTTTGGTACCCACCCCGTTCAGTCCTACAGATTTCTGAAAGGCGTTGCTGTCATACTTACCGCCCGTATTGATTTTCGACACACAGTCGATCACCTTTCCCAGTGGGATCCCCCGCCCGTAATCGCGTACATTTACTTTCGAATCAGAAACCGTAATATCGATCGTCCGCCCGGAACCCATGACAAACTCATCGATAGAGTTATCCATGATCTCCTTCAGCAGCACGTAGATACCGTCATCCTGCGCAGAGCCGTCACCTAACTTTCCGATATACATCCCAGGCCGTAACCTGATGTGTTCCTTCCAGTCGAGCGACCGTATACTGTCATCGTTATAAATAGGTTCTGCCATAAAATTTGTATTATCCCCAAATCTACTGAAATATGCGTGTTTACAGATACACAGTTTTCAACAAATACACAATTCAGACAGTTATGGAATTTCAAAAATCAAGTTTTAGCTCCCTTCACCGCATTGCCGCCACAGGCTATATGCGTAATACCATGTTTTGCATGCCCTCCTTTACTCAGATCTCAAGCCCGTTTACATCGGTAGTGAGCACCCCGCTCATATAATCAAAAAACGGGCGCATGTTTTTAAACACCTGCCCGACGTCTTTTACAAAGGAAGGACTCAACACCTCTTCATCCGTAAATCTTTTCACCAGCAAAAACTGCTTGTACCGCAGCAGGTCTATCGCCTCATGGTGAATATCAAAACCTTTCGGGGCAGTTTTTACCTGCTCTCCCTTCAGGGTTCCGAACGTTTCTGTGAACGCCCTGCTCTTCAATATCTTTCTCAATGGCGCTGCATCTGCACTGATCTCCTCACGTATCCGTTTTAAATCCTCTGCATTGGGTTGCTGAAACCCTCCCCCGATAAAGGTGTTCCCGGGTTCAATATGAAAATAATATCCTCCCCGTCGCTGTTTTGTGGCGCGGACAAAGTTACCGCTCCAATTGGTTTTGTACGGGATCTTTTCTTTTGAGAAACGGGTGTCCCGGTAAATGCGGTGCAGGCTCTTTTTCCCTGACAGCGTTTCGATTGAATCATGAACATTCAGTTCGGCTATCAGGCTATCGGCAAAAACCTCTATGAATTTCTGCTGTACGGCAAACTCATCTTTATGCGCGTTGAACCAATCCCGGTTGTTATTCTGTTTTAACGACTTCAAAAATTCCAGGGCCGGGGCCGGAATGTGTACTGGTGACTTAGACATATTTTTAGCAGTAACAGTAAAAAAGATTTACCATACCAATCATAACATATTTATTTTATATAATTTAAACATTTAATTCATATCAATGTCAAAACCGATCGTAACCGGCCTCCTGTCATATGGAATGTCCGGAAGAATATTCCACGCCCCCTTTTTAGCAACAAATCCGGGTTTCCTGTTCAAAGCAGTTGCAGAACGCCACGAAAAAAAAGCAGGATTAAAATACCCGGGCCTGAAAAGCTACGGTAGTATTGAGGAATTACTGGACGACGGGGAAATTGAGCTGGTGGTGGTCAATACCCCCAATTACTCTCATTTTGATTTCGCCAGGCGGGCCCTTCAGGCGGGAAAACATGTGCTGATTGAAAAACCCGCAGCCGTTACCGCTGCCGAAGCCAGTTCCCTGTTTGAGCTTGGCCGTTCATCGGGTTTAAAGGTAATGGTTTACCATAACCGCAGGTACAACAGCGACTTCCTGTCCGTAAAACAGGTAATTGAAAGCGGCAGACTTGGCAAACTGATTGAGCTCCATTTCAGAATAGACCGGTACCGTATGGCTATCGGAAATAAACAATTTAAAGAAAGTGCAGCAGTGCCGGGCAATGGGTTGATGTATGACCTGGGCTCTCATCTGATTGATGGCGCCATCAGCGTTTTGGGCAGGCCGCTGAGTTATGAAAAAACAACGGCAATACACAGGACAGGCTCTGAGGTAGATGATTATTTTCATTTTCACCTCAAATATCCTGATCAGCTGAACGTGTACCTAACGTCGGGCCTGCTCATTGCAGAACCAGAGTATGGATTTGTGGCGCACGGCACATCGGGCAGCTTTTTAAAGATGCGTACTGATGTGCAGGAAGCGCAGCTGGCCGAAGATGTGCTGCCTGTGGATGACGGATTTGGCGCAGAAGCCGAAGGCAGTGAAGGCAAACTGGTGCTGATGGATGTGAACGGCCAGAAGAGCACGGAATGGCTTGCCGCGCCCAAAGGTGCCTACAACGAATTGTTCGATGCGGTGTATCAGACGGTTCGTAATGATGTCCCTTTTCCGGTTACTGAAGAACAGGTCATCTGGCAGCTGGAAATGCTGGAAAAGTGATCCCTTAGTTGTATTTAACATCAAACTTCCCTTCAGCATGTTTTGCCCTGAACGTCACATGATATTTTTCACCTTTGCTATTATCCAGTTTTATGGAATCAGCAATGCTTCCATTGACATCCCGCTGCAGAATGGTTTCTGAACCTTTCTTTATTTCTATTGATAATGTTCCTTTTTTCAGTTCAGCGGAATAGACAAGGGAAAAGTTCCCTTTCCCATTTCTCTGCACCCTGAAATCCTGTTTGCCGTTAAAATCTTCAAAAGAGGCAAAGGTATGACCCGGCTGGTCTCCCCCGTTCCAGTGTTTGGTATAATTGGGAAACTGGAAAAATGTTAAAAGCACAAACAGGTAACTTTTAACAATAATGGTAAGGAGTAAGTTCATGACAGCTATTTTAAATCCGGACAGGTACATCCCGCCTGCTTTGGGGAAGCTAATCACATACCAATTTTTAAGAAGCCAACAAAACACTGTTAATCAAATATTTACTATACTTACACAATTACCGGACGTTCAAAAACGGACGGTATTTGTTCGCAAATGAACAATTCAGCGGGAGCCTGATTTTCCGGTCAGGGATTGCCGCCCTGAAGCAGTACGGTCACCAAATCTGGTGAATCAGCGTAATTTAGACAGTAGGTTTGATCATTGAAACGCAATTTGACGTACCTTTCAGCATTATTTAACGCCATATGCAATCAAAAAAACTACTTAACCTTTTTGATCTGTCCATGATCGTGATCAGTTTTGTGATCGGCATGGGTATTTTCCGTACCCCGGTGAGTGTTGCTGCCAATGCACAGATTCCTGAACTGTTCTATCTGGCATGGATCATCGGAGGGATATTTTCTTATTTCGGCGCGCTTATTTATGCTGAGATCGGCTCGAGATTCCCGGTAACGGGTGCATATTATAAAATATTTTCTACCAGTTATCATCCATCTTTTGCATTTGCCATCAACTGTATTGTGATCATGACCATTGCTGCCTCTATAGCAGGTGTTACGCTGATTGGCTCAGAGTACCTGGCCAATGTAGTGCTGCCGGCAGAAATGCGTACCGATCAGAACAAACTGATCATCGCTATTGTAGGGATACTGGTTCTTTTTGGTGTCAACCTCCTGGGATTAAGAACAAGCTCCAAGGTACAGAACATCATCACCCTGATTAAGATTGCGCTTGTACTCACGCTGATCTGTGCGGTATTTACCGGGGGTCAGGTCCAGCGCATTCCCGCTATTTTTAAAACTGCATCCGGTACGCCGCCGGGATGGTGGGATTATGCGAGAACGCTGGGGGTTTGTATGATTGCAATTAATTTCTCCTTCACAGGGTATTCCCAAACGATCAACCTTGGCGGAGAAGTAAAAGATGCAAAAAGAACACTGCCCAAGGGCGTTATCCTGGGGCTCCTCCTGATCATCACACTCTACCTGCTGATCAATTACGCCTATGTAAAAGTGATTGGCTTTGAACAGCTGAAAACTGCACAGAGCATTGCCTCCATACTGGCAGGCAAAATCTTCGGCCCGGCAGGTTACACGATCTTATCGGTCATCATCTTCATTTCTGTACTCGGTTTTGTGAACGTCAACCTGCTGAGCATTCCAAGGTCTATGTTTGCGATGGCCGAAGAAAAGGTCATCCCCGGTGTCTTTTCCCGCAAGAACAGCAAAACTGATGTGATGTCAGTGAGCCTGGCCACCTTTGTGGCACTGATCATTGCAACACTGTTTTTTGCCAAAACTTTTGATAAGATCCTGAACTATTCCATTATCCTGGAATGTATAGGCACAGCAAGCTCTGCTGCAACTTTATTCTTCTTAAGGAAGAAAACCGCCGATCTTGATACCAAAAATATTTACACCATAAAATGGTTTCCTTTGATCCCTGTTTTATTCATTTCCTTTACTATTTTTGTAGGAATAAGCATCTATCTGGCCGATCCCATCACAGCGATAAGCGGTCTGCTGATCCTTGCCGGGTTTATGCTCATCTATTTCATTTCTAAACTGTTCAACAAAAAACCATCTACCCTGAATGCCGATTAAAGAGCTGCCGTTAAGAAAGGAATTTGCCTATGCAGCGGGGATGATGGGATGGAGCACGATGACAAATATCATTATCGTCATGCTCCCTTATTTCTACCTGCCGCCCACCAATTCTGGCTTAACACCTCTTGTTCCGCAGCTGCTTGTCTTCGGTGCATTTAATATCCTTTCCCTGATTGCCGCTTCGGGCAGGTTATTCGATGCATTTTATGACCCCTTTATTGCTTCGGTAAGTGACGGAAGCGAAAATCCGGATGGAAGAAGGATACCGATCATGCGTTACGCCATCATCCCGGCAGTGATTTTCTGCGGGCTGATCTTCCACCCGCTGCAAAAAGCAGAAACAACGGCAAATGCATGGTGGCTTACGCTGATGCTGATCTGCTTTTTTATGTCGGTTACCAGCTATATCATTCCGTATAATGCACTGCTTGCCGAAATGGCACATACCACGGAGAAGAAAGTAAAACTCTCCACCTTTCAGCAGGTAGGTTTTGTAATGGGCATGATCATGTCTGCCCTGACCAATAACTTTGCTGACCTGATCCAGGAGATTTTTCATATCCAGCAACGGATGGAAGCCCTGCAGTACACCATCTATGGGCTGAGCATCTTTTCAGGGATTGCAATGGCCCTGCCCGTTCTTTTTATCAAAGAAAAGAACTACAGCGAAGGTAAGCCAACCCATATAGCGCTGCTCCCGGCAATTAAAAGCACCTTCAGAAATACCAACTTTAAATACTATCTGATCTCCGATTTTTCCTATTACACCGCATTGAGTATCATCTCAAGCGGATTGCTCTATTTTGTGACGGTACTGTTAAAACTTCCGGAATCCAACGGAGGAATGTTCATGGGAATCATGGTAGTGCTATCCCTGTTCTTCTATCCATTTATCAATTACGGTGCTAAGCGGTTTGGACGCAAGGCCCTGGTGATGACAGCTTTTGGCGTGCTCAGCCTGATCTTCGTGACGATCTATTCCCTCGGCCACCTTCCCTTTCACCCAAGGATGCAGATGTTCATCCTGGTTACGTTCGCTTCATTCCCGCTGGCCGCACTGGGTATATTACCAAATGCAATACTGGCAGATATTGCCCAAAAAGATACCGAAGAAACGGGCGAAAACCATGAAGGAATGTTCTTCGCGGTTAAATATCTGTTCGTTAAACTGGGCCAGACACTGGGAATTGCCATATTTGCAATGCTCACAATTTATGGAAAAGACCCCGGAAATGACTTCGGGCTCCGTTTAAACGGCGTTGTAGGCTTTGTGCTGTGCATCCTCGCCCTGCTGTTTTTCAGCCGTTTTAAAGAAGAGCAATAGTTACAGAACTTATCCGTATCTTTGTATCAAATAAATTAAAATTCATACACATTGTTATTCGAAGATTTAAACCTGATTGAGCCTATTTTAAAAGCGCTGCAAACAGAGGGTTATACTAACCCAACCCCCATACAAGAACAATCTATTCCAACTATATTAACAAGCAGAGATTTATTGGGCTGCGCACAAACCGGTACTGGTAAAACAGCCGCTTTTGCAATCCCGATGTTACAGTTGCTGAGTAAAGATAAAGAGCACCAGAATATTAAAGGCCCTAAACCAATCAGGGCACTGGTATTAACACCAACGCGTGAGCTGGCTATACAGATTGAAGAAAGTTTTAAAGCTTATGGTAAAAACCTGCCCTTGCGTCACTTAGTAATCTTTGGCGGTGTTGGTCAGAAAGCACAAACTGATGCTTTACACCGTGGTGTAGATATCCTTATTGCTACCCCAGGAAGATTGCTGGACTTAATGAACCAGGGTTTTATCAACCTGAAAGATGTAGAGATCTTCGTACTGGATGAAGCAGACAGAATGCTGGATATGGGCTTTATCCATGATGTAAAGAAAACAATTGCTAAACTGCCTTCAAAAAGACAGACTTTGTTTTTCTCTGCAACTATGCCACCAGAAATTCAAAAACTAGCTAACACTATTTTAACAGATCCGTTAAAAGTTGAGGTTACGCCTGTTTCGTCTACTGCAGAAAAAATTGAACAATCTATCTATTACGTAGATAAAAATGATAAGAAAAACTTGCTGATCCATATCTTAAAAGATAAAACGATCGCTACGGCACTAGTTTTTACCCGTACCAAACATGGTGCAGACCGGATCGTTAAAGATCTGATCAAGGTAGGTGTTAAAGCAGAAGCAATTCATGGTAATAAATCTCAAAATGCACGTCAGCGCGCTTTAACTAACTTTAAAGATAAAACGACGCGTATTTTAGTAGCAACTGATATCGCTGCACGCGGTATTGATGTAGATGAGCTTACGCATGTAATCAACTACGAATTACCTAACGTTCCTGAAACTTACGTACACAGGATTGGCCGTACAGGCCGCGCAGGTAACAGTGGTATATCATTCTCTTTCTGTGATGGAGAAGAAAAAGAATACCTGGATGATATTGAGAAACTTATTGCTATCAAAATCCCTGTTCAGGAAGATCATCCTTATGCAATGAGCTGGCAAAGCCTGATGTCTGGCGCCGCAGCGGCAAAAGCAAAAGGAAAGAGCAAACCTGCCAGAGGCGGCCGTCCGGAGAGAGCAGAATATAAACCAAACTTGAGTGGCGCTAGAAAACCAGCTGGTAACGGCGGTGGTGGCAACAGGAGGTTTAACAATTCCAGACCGAAAGCAAAAACAGATTAATACCTGTATTTCAATATAAACAAAAAGAGTCGCGGTTAATTAACCGCGACTCTTTTTGTTTTAAACGCTTTTTTAAGTGTCTTGTAGCAATATAAGAAGAATACCATTATATCAACTCTTTAAAACTATCCTCCAAAATTCTGCATCTTCCAATTAAAACTAAGCAGAAAATACCGGGTCACCTGGTTATTCTTACTTTCCGTAATGGAATTATCGGAAACAGTCCTGGTCAGGTTATTTCCCTGGTTCAACAAATCATTTCCTTCTAATTTCAGACTGGCTTGTTTTCCTTTAAAAAATGTCTTTTCTACAAATCCCCCAATCAGCAGTGGGTTTGCACTAGCAAAACTATATCCCTGGTTAATACTTTTTGAAGAGGAAATACCGGCAATAAACCCGTTTAATATAAATGTCTTTGCATCCAGATTGAAGAGCCAGGTTTGTACTGTATTACTTCTGGAAGAAGCCAAAGAATATACATTACTCTTATAGTTATAATTTACATTACTGTTCAGCATTAGCCATTTCTTGTTGATCCGCATAGATATCCCCTGATTTAAATTGAGCCCTTTGCTTAAATTCTCTTGCTGATCGGCAAATGATATACGGTGGTCATAACCTATCGAAGCTTTAATATCCAGGTTATATTTTTTTCCACCAAAAGGGATCGACCACATATAATTATTATTAAGAGTATAATTACCGTTTGTATTCAAGTAGCGGGTTTCTTGTTTTAAACTATTTAAGGTGTCACGGATCAGTACTGTATTGCTTACCACTTGATTCTGTATCACATTCCCCCTTATCCCTATCATTATCGTACTTCCACTTTTACTGTTTACATGCCGGTAATTAAGGTTAAGGGAATGATTAAAAGCGGCCTTCAAATCTGGATTTCCAATCACTACATTCTGCAGGTTCCGGGTATCAGCTACCGGTTGCAACTGATTAAAATTAGGCGTGATGTTGTTTCCGTTATAATAAAACAACAACATATCCTTCCTGGAAGGACTGAAGGTGAAATTTGCCTGGGGAGAGATATTGAAGCCTGCCCTATGTATTTTATCACTCCTTCCTTCATAAGCACCAGAAAGTAGATTGGGTTGTGCACTGATGCCAATTACATAATTAAATTTTTCAGACAGACGCCTGTAATTCACGCCTGCTTGCTGCTTAAGAAAGGAGGAAGAATACAGGTTACTTAAAGAATCTACCCGCATGATATTGCCGGTACCATCCAAGACAGAGGTTTCCAGTTGATTACGTGTATGGGTTAAAGAAAACTCATAGGTAACGTCTAGATAGTTTTTAGCTAACGAATCTCGCTGGTCCCCTAAAGGCTCAGTAAATGTAATAGTGGTATTTAAGTTCAGGTTACGGTTCCTGGTATCTACCACCTGGTTACGACTAGAGTCTTTAACAGATAGTCCGGTTTCAGGATCATAGTAGCCGATTTCATTATGCTGATTGTCTTTATTATCAGATAAGGTAGTCCCTCCGTTTAAGCCTATAGCAATCAAACGGCCTGGTTTTTTAAACTTGCGGCCAAAGGTAAGGTCCGCATTTATATTCGGACTGTGCTGATTGGTATAACTTTTTGTCCGCAGGTCCTGCCGGATTATACCAGTTTGTTTAGCGGCCGATAAATTAGTATTCCGTGTACCATTTATCGACCCCCGTATACCTCCTGTAAAGTAATTCACCCTATCTTCTGATTGCAAACTAAGGTCAAAATTATGATTGTTACCTTTTGATGCGCTTTCGTTATTAGACTCATTATACAGCGTTCCCAATGAATTAACAGTCTCCGTATAGCTTTCCCGCACATTTTCAGTCCGGTTATATCCATATACATAGTTTCCGCTTATAGTGAATTGGTTACCCAGCTTATTCCGGTAATTGATCCCCATATTTGAATTTGTACTAATCCCTGCACCCGTACTGGTATTAGTTGCATTTCCATTTAAGCCCAGCTGTTTCGTATCCTGCCATATATTACCGTTCAAATTTAAGGCATATCTGTCATTAGTCCCTGCACTACCAGTGATATTACCGAACTTACCATTGTTACGCTTAGATTTAAGAACGAGGTTAAGCATCTTTTGGGGTTCACCTTTTTTTATACCCGTAAAATTTGCCTTATCCCCATAATCATCAATCACCTGTAATTTGTCAACTATTCCTGCTGGCAGCTGTGAAATGAATTCCTTCACATTATTGGTAAAAAAGTCTTTCCCATTTACCCTAAGTTTAGTCATCCCTTTTCCATCCGCAGATACATTCCCTTCTTTATCTACCTCTACACCGGGCAATTGCTTTAGCAAGTCTTCTACCTTATCATTTTCCCTTACCGTATATGCTGCTACATTAAACTCTACCGTATCTTTCATCAGCCTCACGGGAATTACTTTAGCTTTAATCTCTACTTCACTTAATTGCTGTGCATCATCAGATAGCTTGATTACAGGAAGAGATTGTTCTGTTTGCCCGTCTTTCAATAAATAAGCTTTGGCGTATGATTGATAGCCTATACATCTAACCAGTATAGCTACAGAGGTCACTTTGAGATTTGAAATAATGAACCTTCCTGTAGAATCAGTAATGCTGGTTAAAGTGTCTTTTCCAGCAATCAAACGAATATTAGCACCAGGGATACCAGCATTAGTCGTATCACTCACCCTACCATTTAACTTGATACGTGTCTGTGCATTTAAGGTCAGCCCGATGCTCCAGAGTAATATCAATAATAAAAATGAGGTAACTTTCCGTTTCAATATCATTAATTATACCCTTTAAGCAGATTAATATAACCCCCTATTTTTTATAGTAGCTTAAAAGGAACATTCTCCTAAGATAGGTAAGAATTTTTAATTGGAAAAAGCTCCGCCTTGGAAGCTCTTGATAAGGGAAACTTTTCTATTTAAGCGTTCTTTCTAAATAAATAGTGGCAAACCATCCATTCATTACCATTACGATAACCAAATAATTCGGCACAAGCGATGTAAAATAACCGCCAGTATACCCACCATTTTACCGCATGATCTTTACCATAGATATTTTCGAAAATCACCATAATCTCTTTTTCATGTTTGTCCATATTGCTGAGCCAAGCCTCCGAACTTTTGGAATAATTCATTCCGTTAACTACCCATAATTTATCCACAACCAACTCATCATTAAAATAAGTCAGCAAATGATTGGACGGCATCAACCCTGCCGTAAAGAAATACTTGCGCATCCAGTCACTTTCGTCTTTCGCTTCTACCTTATAAGCTAGAGTTTCGTGGGTAAAAATATGCACAAACAGCTTTCCCTTTTCTTTTAAAAATCCATTTATTTTATGGAGCAGTACTTTATAATTACGCATATGTTCGAACAGTTCTACAGATACAACCCTATCAAATTGCTGTAAGATTTGGAAAGTATTCATATCTGCAGTAATCACAGTAAGGTTTGTAATATTCCTGTCTTTGGCTGCCTGATCGATATAAGCTTTTTGGGTAGTAGAATTGGAGACTACCGTAAAGGTGCTTGCAGGATATTTGGCCGACATAAACAGGGATAGTGATCCCCAGCCACAGCCTAGTTCCAATACTTCCTGACCATTTTGCAGGTCTGCCCGTTGGCAGGTAAGTTCTAGCATATCCTCCTCTGCGGTGTCAATAGCTGTTACACCCGACCGCCAGTATGCTGAAGAAGATTTGAGGTGTTTGCCTAAACAATATTGATAAAACTCAACAGGTAATTCATAGTTGTGCTGATTGGCTGCGGCATCGTTAACAGCAATCGGAGAGTTTTTCAATTCTTCAAGCAACTCATTAAAACGCTGCTGCTGTATTTCTACATCACCCGCTATTTTATCCTTAAGACGCTGTTTCAATAAATAACGCACACCTATCCGGATGATAAAATCAGGTAATTTATTTTGTTCTATTAAACTATCGTACCACATAAAAAAGCGTTAAGCAGGATTTTTGCATTATGAACCAGGTAAAAAGCAAGAATGTGACTAATTATAAGTCTACAGTTATACTTTTCTGATCCTGATGATATGCAGCCAATGCATTACTTTCATGAGGGGGTAAGTAGGATCAAATTCAAACCATCTGGAAGCAAAGTTCGGACTATTTGGTTTTTTATGGTGGTTATTTTGAAACAGTTCTCCCATCATTAGAAAATCGAGCGGAAGAGAATTTTTACTATGATCGTTATTATCATGATTAGCATACCCGTATTTGTGTCCGCACCAATTTACGATAGCTCCATGTAAAGGACCCATTAAAAAATGTATTGGCAGAAAAAGAAACATCCACCAGGCGGTAGCAAAAGTTACATAAAACCAAATATAGAAACTGATGAATACTAATCTGGTAATCCATGAATCCCCAATTTTGTCAATAATCGGCCATGAAGGGTATTTATCGCGAAATTGTTCTTCCGGTTCTTCATTATATTTAGCATAATTCAGATAAATATTCTTTGTCTGAATCATCATTCCCCATACATCTTTTACAAAATGCGGCGAATGTGGGTCTCTCTCTGTATCACTAAAGGCATGGTGCATCCGGTGAAGAATAGCATACGCACGCGGGTTCAAAAAAGAAGATCCCTGTGACAGGAAAGTAATGGTATAAAAAACCTTTTCCCAGAACCAATTCATTTTAAACATTTTATGCGAAGCATAACGGTGTAAAAAGAAGGTTTGTGAGAAGAGTGATAGAAACCAGTGTAAAAGAAAAAATATTAAAATTATCATATGGAGTTAATATACTAACGAAAAACAGCACCCATACGGATGTCGAAATCAAAAAAATGTAAAGATATAATGGTTGGGAAGGATAATTGTTTTAGATAAAAGGTAGTTCTAGGGAAGAATTTCCCATAAGAGGTGGATTCAACTCACATGCGCGTGCTATTTTTAGCAGCGCGCATATGAGTAATATAAATGTTACTATCTTCCGAAATCGTCAGATACCCGTACAATATCAGATTCATCAGATGGATTAGCAGGGTCAGTATGCTGCCAGATCTCTGAAACAATCCCCCAGTCGTCTAAACCAACCAGGCGATGTCTTTCTCCTTGTTTCAATTTAATAGTCGTAGAAGGTACTAATTGCTGTACATCTCCCTGCTCATCAGTTTCACTGGTAATTACACCAACAGTACCACTTACTACGCGCCAGATTTCTGCACGACGGTGGTGGTATTGCCATGATAAACGCGTATTTGGGGCAACAATTAAAATTTTAGGGCTTAATTTTCCCGATATCCTTAAGTCTTCTACATTTAGTCCGTCAAAATAAACATTAGCGAATTGCTGTGCCTGTTCTTCATCAATGACAAAAAAGCCACCCCATGGACGGGTTTCATCTCTGTTTACTACATTAAAACCTTCTATTTTAAGTCGCTGAGCAACACTGTCGAATATTTCTTTTTTCTGATCTGACATTATTTTTAATATTTTGATCTTCAAATATAAGGATATCACCCAAAATACCTTGCAGAACTATACATACAATTGCCCCTTTATATTCGTATTTTTGCAGCAAACCGGTCAAACCGGAATAAACAGAATAAATTATACCATTTGGTATTAAATATTAACTTACTTTTGATCTTTAATCAGTTGCCGGAGAAGCGCTGATCAATCACTAATTTATAGAAATGAATATGTTAAAAAGAGTTGTTATCACAGGGATAGGGGCATTAACCCCTTTAGGAAATGATGTAAATACTTTCTGGAGCAATACTATAGCAGGTAAAAGCGGAGCTGCAAAGATTACGCGTTTTGATGCTTCCCTCTTCCGGACGCAATTTGCCTGTGAACTCAAGGACTTTGATGTTACTAAATATTTAGATAGATCTGATGTTAAAAGAACAGATCGTTTTACACAATACGCACTTGTAGCTTCAGACGAAGCGATCAAAGACTCTGGCTTTGAATTCGAAAAAATGGATCCTTTTGATGTAGGCGTAATCTGGGGATCAGGACAAGGAGGTATGGATACGTTTGAACAGCAGGCTTCAGAGTTTGCGTTAGGAAATGGTACTCCACGCTATAGCCCATTTTTCGTTCCCAAACTAATCGCAAACATGGCATCCGGAATGATCTCTATCCGTAATGGCTATATGGGGATTAATTATACAACAGTTTCTGCTTGTGCTACCTCCAACACGGCTATCATGGATGCATTTACTTATATCCGTATGGGCAAAGCCAAAATCATTGTTACAGGTGGTTCCGAAGCTCCGATTTCAGCTTCTTCTGTTGGTGGTTTCTGTGCGATGAAAGCTATGTCTGCACAAAATGACACTCCAGAAACTGCTTCAAAACCATTTGATGTAAATCGTGATGGATTTGTAATGGGTGAAGGTGCTGGTGCATTAGTACTGGAAGAATATGAACATGCGGTAAAACGTGGTGCACATATTTATGGAGAAGTTGGCGGTGCATCAATGACTGCTGATGCTTATCACATGACTGCAACCCACCCTGAAGGGCTGGGTGCTTCTCATGCAATGAGACAAGCATTGGAAGAAGCTGGTTTAACTATCTTTGATATCGATTACCTGAATACTCATGCCACTTCTACACCGGTAGGCGATCTTTCAGAAACAAAAGCAGTAACCAGCCTACTTGGTACAGAAAAAAACAACCTGCTGATCAGTGCTACAAAGTCTATGACAGGACACTTATTGGGTGCGGCTGGCGCAATAGAGGCAATCATATGCTTGTTATCTATGCGTGATAGTGTTGTTCCTCCTACGATTAATACGACAGAGTTAGATCCGGCAATTCCAGGACACTTGAATATCGTGATCAAAGAAGCGGTACAAGCAAAAGTAAAAAATACAATGAGTAACACTTTCGGTTTTGGCGGACACAATGGTATTGTTGTGTTTAAATCTATATAATTATAATACTTAATAAAAAAACCGGCCTTTAGTAAAATGAGGGCCGGTTTTTTTATGGTTATCTTTTCTTTAATCCTTTAGAGTTTTCAAATATCCCCTCGTAGCTAGTGACATCATTGATTTTGGAGATCTCTATTTTCAAGTCATCCAGTTTAATTTCGATACTTTCAAGGCTGGTTATTGAATTTCCACGTAATGCATCAATTCTATCTTCAACATTTAACAAGCCATGGTCTACCTTGTCTGTGACTTTCCATATACTTTTCTCCATTTTTTCAAAACTTGATGCGGTGTTTCGTTGCAGTTCATCAACTCTGAGGTTGACATCCCCTAATTGTTTTTCAATTTTCTCAAAGCCTAATGCGGTGTTTTCTTGCAGTGCATCAATTCTAAGGTTGACATGTAATAACCCGGTATCGATCTTCTCATTGAGATATACCAATTGCTGATTAACTACTATAAAATCGTGATCAACTTTCTCAAATCCCCTGGTTACAACGGTGCTTAAGCCATCAATACGATCGAATAAAAGATCAAGCTTACTTTCTGATACAGTTACTTTTTTTCCAACTGGTTCCATATAGGCTCTATTTAAAACAAATATAGCTATTTATATCGACAAAAGAATATTAATTAAACATTTAATTAACTATAAAGACATAAAAAATATTACTCATTACGCTGTGTAGATTTCCTCACCATCAATTTAGGTTTTATACTTACTGTTTTTGGTGCAATGGTTGTCCCACTCACCGCTAATTCCTCAAAAAACAATTCAGCGATAGTTTTACCCATGTTTACAGAGTACTGATCTACAGTGGTAATAGAAGGACTGGTGATTTCAGTAAATGGCTCGTTTGAATAGCCGCAGATTCCTAATGAACCGGGCACATTTATTCCTTTACTACTGGCTACTTCTAAAACACCCAGTGCAGAAAAATCGGATGTAGAAGCAAATATGGCATCCGGCGGCTCTGGCAGGTTCAGTAATTTAGCTGTAGCCATTGCTCCCAGTTCTTGCGTCCATGCATTTTCAGACATCAATTCGTCTACTATCGGATAGCCATGTGCCCGAAGCGCTTGCAAATAGCCATTTTTACGCTGGCGAAATATATCCAGGTGTTGCGGCCCTTCTAATAAAGCAATCCTGCGGTAGCCCTGCTCAATTAAATGAGATACTGCTTCATAGGAAGCCTGCTGGTTATCGTTAATTACTTTCATCGTATCTAATGCATCCACTACTCTATCAAACTGGATCAAACGAATGTGATGATCTAATACCTGCTGCAGGTGATCGTAACTGCCCGTTTCTGCAGCGATAGAAATGATAATACAACTCACATGCTGGTTAATCAATGCGTTTACACAGTCTACCTCCCTGGCATGAAGCTCGTTAGACTGACAGATGACCAGGTTATACCCTTTGCCATAAGTTACCTCTTCCAGGCCAGCAATAATATTAGAAAAGAAATTTTGATTGATCCGTGGTACAACTACGCCAATGGTCGGGTTATTTCCCTTTCGCAGGTTTGATGCCATTGAATTGTGCTGATAATTCATTTCTGCTGCAGTTTTTAAAACCAATGCTTTAGTTACCGCATTAATTTTATTGCTATTGTTCAGCGCACGGGACACAGAAGAGGCCGCCATATTAAGCCGTTGTGCAATATCATATATAGTTGTTCTTTTCTGACGATCCATAGTTGTTGTAAAAATGCAAAAAAATAATCAGGCAATCGATTGCATTAACAAATTAATAACCTAAATTCGTTTAGTTATAAACACGAGTAAACCATACTAAATAACAAAAAAGATGTTATTATTAGGAATAGATATCGGCACATCTTCCATTAAAGTATCTGTTGTAGATGCAGCAACACAGCAAGTAGTTAGTCAGGCCCAATATCCCGATGAAGAAAGCCTGATCACAGCGATTCATCCAGGATGGGCAGAACAATCGCCAGAGATGTGGTGGACCCATGTACAGGAAGCTTTTAATCGCTGTAAGGCAACAGGGAGTTTTCAACCGCATGATATTTCTTCGATAGGCATTGCTTATCAGATGCACGGACTAGTTTTGGTGGACAAGGAACAGCATTTATTAAGGGATAGTATTATCTGGTGCGATAGCCGTGCAGTAGACTTGGGCAATACTGCTTTTGATAAGCTAGGCCACGATTTCTGCCTTTCTCATTTACTCAATTCACCGGGCAATTTTACGGCTTCAAAACTAGCTTGGGTAAAACAAAATGAGCCGGAACTGTACGCAAAAATTGATCAGATTATGCTTCCCGGTGATTTCATTGCAATGAAATTAACCGGCGAAATTACAACCAGCATCTCGTCATTATCTGAAGGAATTTTCTGGGACTTTGAGCGTAATGCGCTGTCGAAAGAATTAATGGACTATTATGGTTTCAGTGATTCGTTAATCCCGGAAATCAAACCAGTGTTTGCTGAGCATGGAAGAGTAACTGCGGCAATGGCAGATTTAACAGGACTAAAAACGGGCACACCCGTTACTTACAAATCAGGTGACCAGCCCAACAATGCGCTTTCACTCAATGTCCTGCAGCCTGGAGAAGTAGCTGCAACAGCAGGCACATCAGGGGTAATTTATGGTGTGAGTGATCAGTTGGCCTATGATCCGCAATCCAGGGTCAATACTTTTGCGCACGTAAACCATACGGAAGAAGAAAAACGTCTAGGTATACTGCTGTGCATTAATGGAACAGGCAGTTTAAACAGATGGGTAAAAAACCTGTTTGGTTCATCTGCCACTTATGTACAAATGAATGGGGAGGGCAGCAAAGTAAAAATTGGTTCAGAGGGCTTACGCATCCTGCCATTTGGCAATGGGGCAGAAAGAATGCTGGAAAATAAACAAGTAGGTGTACACTTTCACCACATCGATCTTAACTTACATACAAGAGCACATATTTTCCGTGCAGAGCAAGAAGGCATTGCTTTCTCTTTCCGGTACGGACTAGACATTATGCGTGCTAACGGATTAAATCCTACAGTGATCAGAGCTGGAAAAGCTAACTTATTTTTAAGCGATCTCTTTTTATCAGCTTTTGTAAACAGCACAGGTGTCCCTGTAGAACTTTACGAAAACGATGGCAGCGTTGGTGCAGCACTGGGATCTGGTATTGGCTGTAATATATTCTCAACACCTGCCGAAGCATTCAGTAATATTAAATCCATACAATTCGTAGAGCCAACATTAACAGCAGTTTATGAACCTGCTTATCAAGACTGGCTAAGCCTCTTAAACAAGCAATTAATATAAAACCTATAATATAAATCCGTATGACAAGTATAATTACCGGAGATAAAGAATTCTTCAAAGGGATCGGACAAGTAAAGTTCGAAGGGGTAGATTCTGATAATCCACTAGCTTTCCGCTGGTACGATGAAAACAGGATAATTGCAGGTAAAACCATGAAAGATCACCTGCGTTTTGCCGCTGCTTACTGGCATTCTTTTGTGGCTACTGGTGCAGATCCATTTGGTGAGCCAACCATTATACACCCCTGGAACGAAAAATCTGATACTGTAGAACGTGCAAAAGACAAAATGGATGCTGCTTTTGAGTTTATCACTAAAATGAACCTTCCTTATTACTGCTTCCACGATGTGGATGTAGTAGATTATACTAATGATGTAAAAGACAATGAGAAACGTTTACAGGCACTGGTCGCTTATGCGAAACAAAAACAGGAAGCCAGCGGTGTAAAATTATTGTGGGGAACAGCTAATTTATTCTCACACCGCAGATATATGAACGGTGCATCTACAAATCCAAATTTTCATGTGCTTGCACATGGGGCAGCACAAGTGAAGTTTGCCCTTGATGCAACTATCGATTTGGGTGGAGAAAATTACGTATTCTGGGGTGGCCGGGAAGGTTATATGACACTGCTGAACACTGATATGAAACGCGAACAGGAACATCTGGCCAAATTCTTACACGCGTCTAAAGATTATGCCCGTAAACAAGGTTTTAAAGGTACTTTTTTAGTAGAGCCAAAACCTTGTGAACCTTCAAAACATCAATATGATTATGACGCAGCAACAGTAATCAGCTTCCTGCGCCAGTACGATCTGATGGATGATTTTAAACTTAACCTGGAGGTGAACCACGCTACATTAGCAGGACATACTTTTCAGCACGAACTGCAAGTTGCTGCTGATGCAGGTCTGTTAGGTTCTATGGATGCAAATAGAGGGGATTATCAAAATGGCTGGGATACAGATCAATTTCCAAATAATATCAATGAACTTACCGAAGCGATGCTTGTGTTTTTAGAAGCAGGCGGATTAAAAGGGGGCGGTATTAATTTTGATGCAAAAATCAGAAGAAATTCTACAGATGCCGCAGATCTGTTTTATGCACATATCGGTGGTATGGACACTTTTGCAAGGGCACTGATCTCAGCAGACAATATCCTTCAAAAATCAGATTATAAAAAAATAAGGGCCGAAAGATACACTTCGTTCGACAGTGGTGCAGGTAAAGATTTTGAAAATGGAAAGCTAACCCTCGAAGAGTTGAGCAGCTATGCTTCAGACAATGGAGAACCAGAAACTTTAAGCGGCAAACAGGAATTACTGGAAAACATTGTAAACCGGTTCATTTAAAAACAAAATCCTCTCTGTAATTAAACAGAGAGGATTTTGCCTTCATTTGTGTGTGAATATCGAAAACCCTATTACTCATTTTGCCTGCAACAAGCGCTCTATAGTTTATCTTAAGGCCAACAAAACACACCTAAAGATAACTCCATTAAACAGCTTATTCCAGTTTGCAATTGCATCGAGCCCTAACTTCAATGCAACGCAACAATATTGAGTCCTAACCTCAATATCAATAAAACGAGAGTGATAAAGGAAACGCTACAGTGCCCTGAAATTTAATTTTATATTTATTATAAGCTTGCTTTTGTATACTCCCAATTCATTTTTGCAATGTTCAGTACAGAGATTCCCTGCGGACATTTTACTTCACAGGCTTCTGTATTACTGCAATTCCCAAATCCTTCTGCATCCATCTGTGCTACCATGCTCAACACCCTTTTTGCAGCTTCTTCCTGTCCCTGCGGAAGCTTTGCCAAATGAGAGATCTTAGCTGATGTAAATAATGCAGCACTCGCATTTTTACAGGTCGCTACACAAGCACCGCAGCCAATACAGGCAGCAGAATCAAAAGCAGATTCGGCGGTTTCATGGGTAATCAGCAGGGTGTTGGCCTCTACTGGCTGACCTGTATTTACAGTTATAAATCCACCGGCTTGTATGATACGGTCAAATGCAGAGCGATCTATTTTAAGGTCTCGTTTCACAGGGAAAGCCAATGCCCTGAAAGGTTCTACATAAATTGTTGCGCCGTCTTTAAATTCGCGCATGTGTAACTGGCAAACAGTTAATCCTGGTACCGGACCATGCGCTTGGCCGTCAATCATCATTCCGCAGGCACCACAAATTCCTTCTCTGCAATCATGGTCAAACTCTACCGGCATATCCCCCTTCACAATCAGCTGTTCATTCAGCGTATCCATCATTTCCAAAAAAGACATGTGATCATCTACTTCATCCAGCTTATAATCTATCATTTTACCTTTATCCTGCGCGTTTTTCTGGCGCCATATTTTAAGATGTATCTTCATGGTCTTAACTGTAACTTCTTACTGATAATTTAATAAACTCAAACACAAGTGGCTCGGGATGCAGAATAGGTGCGGCATGTTGTCCGCCCCACTCCCAAGCAGATACATAACAGAACTTTTCATCATTCCTCAGTGCTTCCCCTTCAGCGGTCTGGTATTCTTCCCTGAAATGCGCACCACAAGATTCTTCTCTGCTCAAAGCATCATGGCACATCAATTCTGCAATCTCTAAGTAATCGGCCACACGCCCCGCCTTTTCTACTTCTGCATTGATCTCATCTGTCCCCCCCGGTACCAGCAAGTCTTTATAAAACTCCGCTCTAAGGGCGCTGATTCCTGCTATAGCTGTAGACAAGCCTTCTGCAGAACGTGATAATCCGCATTTATCATATAATAACTTCCCGAGCCGCTTATGAAAATGATCTGCAGTCTTCGTCCCCCTGATAGAGATCAGCTGCGCCAGTTGTGCCTTAACCGACTTTTCTACGACGTCAAACTGCGGATGTGCCGTTGTAGGACGCTCGCCTTTAAGTTCGCCAGACAAATAATTAGCTAAAGTATAAGGCAGTATAAAATAGCCATCTACACAAGCCTGCAGTAATGAATTGGCCCCTAAGCGGTTTGCACCATGGTCGGCAAAATTAGCCTCCCCAATAGCAAAAAGTCCGGGGATGGTAGTCATCAATTCATAATCTACCCATAACCCGCCCATAGAAAAATGCGCTGCCGGAGAAATCTTCATCGGTGCTACATAAGCATCATCAGCGGTAATCTTTTTATACATGGAAAACAGGTTCCCATATTTTTCCTTCACCTTGTCGATGCCCTGCTCCGTAATCGCTTTTGAAAAATCCAGGTATACTGCGTTATTTAGCGCACCAACACCAAAGCCGGCATCAATTCTTTCTTTTGCGGCCCTGGATGAAATATCCCTTGGTGCAAGGTTCCCAAAAGAAGGATAGCGCCTTTCCAGGTAATAATCTCGTTCTTCTTCAGGAATATCATTAGCATCCCTGCCTTCGTCAGCCAATTTAGGCACCCAGATCCGTCCGTCATTGCGTAACGATTCAGACATCAATGTTAACTTCGACTGGTAATCTCCGGCTTGCGGCAAACAGGTAGGGTGGATCTGTGTCCAGCTTGGGGCGGCCATTAACGCCCCTCTTTTGTGCGCACGCCAGATTGCCGAACCGTTACAGCCCATTGCCAGGGTAGAGAGGTAATAGATCTTACCAAATCCACCTGTAGCAATCACAACGGCTTCTGCAGCATAACGTTCAATTGTTCCGCTATCGAGATTGCGCACTATAATGCCTTTCGCTTTGCCGTCGATCACTACAACATCAAGCATTTCATGACGGCTATAAAGGGTAACTTTTTTAAGGGAAACCTGACGCATCAGTGCCTGGTAGGCACCTAATAGTAATTGCTGACCGGTCTGCCCTCTTGCGTAAAAGGTGCGGCTAACCTGCACCCCGCCAAATGACCGGTTGCTTAGGTAGCCCCCATATTCCCTTGCAAAAGGTACTCCTTGTGCCACGGCCTGATCTATCAGGCTCAGCGAACATTCTGCTAAACGATAAACATTCGCTTCCCTTGATCTAAAATCACCCCCTTTTAGCGTATCATAAAACATCCGGAACACCGAATCTCCATCATTCTGGTAATTTTTCGCCGCATTTACACCACCCTGGGCAGCAACAGAATGTGCCCTTCGGGCAGAATCCTGAAAACAGAATGAAGCTACAGGATATCCCTGCTCAGCAAGCGAGGCTGCTGCAGAGGCACCCGACAAACCAGTACCCACTACAATAACTGGCAGTTTTTTTCGGTTTGCAGGATTAACCAGCTTTGCGTGGTCTTTATAATTGCTCCATTTATTTTCTAGCGGCCCTTCCGGGATCTTCGCATCTAATGCTATCATCTCAATTGAGTTTTAATTTTTTAATAAACTCCTGTAACTTTCCACCACAAACCGCCCAGTCCCATCCATATCACCAGCAGTGCAATACCAATTGCTAAACCGATAGTCCACCAATGTTTTACATCCACATAACCACTTCCAAAAAATACCGGTGCCGGGCCATGTGCATAATGTGTAATCGTACCATATAAAGATCCTGTAAAACCAAGCATCAGCGCCAGCAATAACGGTGGTACACCCATTGCAATACCAACAGCCAGCAACGCGGCATACATGGCAGCCACATGCGCGGTTGCACTGGCAAATAGATAATGGCTCAAAAAGTAAACTACTACAATGATTGGGAAAGCCATTGTCCATGGTATACCTAATAGCTGTGTTTGTATCAGATGCCCAAACCATGGAATAAACCCAAGGTCATTTAAAGAACCCGCCATCATCACTAATGTAGCAAACCATACGATCGTATCCCATGCCCCTTTCTCGGCTTTCACATCTTCCCAGGTCAGCACCTGGGTAAGCAGCAGAATAGTTAACCCGATAAATGCCGTAGTCGTTGCATCAATTTTAAAAATATCGCCAGTTACCCATAGTACCAGCAGGATCACAAAAGCAAAAAGCATCAGCCATTCGTTTTTGGTAATCGCTCCCATCTCCTTTAATTTCTCCGTAGCCATGCCAGGTGCTTCAGTAGTTTTCTTAAGCTCAGGAGGAAAGATTTTGTACAACAAATAAGGGATAATAATTACCGAAGCTAATCCCGGAACAATTGCTGCCCAAAACCACGACATCCAGCTGATATGTATACCTAAATCTGCAGCAAACTTCTGGCACATTGGATTACTCGCCGTTCCGGTAAGGAATATAGCTGAAGCAATCAGGTTCATATAATAACTGTTCAGCGTCAGGAAAGCCCCCACCTTACGATGGGTTTCCGGCTTATCAGGCATGGAACCTAAACTCATTGACATTGATTTCATGATCGGATAAATAATCCCCCCGCCCCGTGCCGTATTACTGGGAATTGCCGGGGCCAGGATCAAATCTGCTGCCCCGAGGCTATAAGCCAGTCCTAAAGAACTTTTTCCGAATAGCTTGATAAATATATAAGCGATCCTGCTGCCTAATCCAGTTTTGATAAATCCCCTGGCAATAAAAAAACTGATCCCTATAAGCCAGATCACTTTATCACCAAAACTTCTCAATGCCAGTGTAATGGACTTCGCCGGATTTCCAGGGGCCAAAACCCCAGTAAGGGCAACCAGCGCAATGGCCATCATACAGAGCGTTCCCATACTCGCCGCTTTTAGGATAATACCAATAATAGTAGCGAGGAAAATTGCCAGCAAATGCCAGGCATCAGGCTTCACACCTGCCGGGGGCGGAATAAACCAGATAACCAATCCGATTATTACAGTGATCAGTAAAGGGATTAGCTGAATTTCTTTTTGAGGCAGCGGCGCTGCCGCTGCGGGCGTGCTTTTTGTAGGTTTCATGAGGTCGTCTTAGCTTATAATCTTGATTGCACCTGTACAATGAACATTTCATTGTTGTATTGGGTAGTAGCGGGAATACTCTTCCTGTAGCGGTCTATATTTACCCCGACTTGTATTCTTGCACTGTAAGCTTTTAAAAACTCAGCACTTAACATGGGTGTCCATGTTTGCCTTGGATTACTGGCATGTTTAAAATCTTTATCAAAGTTTTCATATCTGCAAGAGAACTCTATAGAGCTTAAGCGGTGATAATTAATTGCATAACGCAGGTTTGGCAGAAAGTACATTCCACGCATCTGGTATCCTGATATGCCTCCAATTCTTTTTGCGGAATCTAAACCATAATAAAGTGCATGGTTATTTCCTTGCTTAAATTCTGTTTCTATTTCCAGTGTCCATTTTTTGCAAATCGGCACTACACCAGAAAGATCTACTCCAGCAGCATATACCCTGCTTCCTTTTACAGAAGCCATGCCGCCGTTAAGTCCTAATTTGATCTTTTTACTTTTCTCTAATCCCAATTCCACGCGGGAAGAAAAATGCTTCCCATTGTCACTATCCATTGTTTGGTTCCTACTGTTCCCATTTACGATAGAGAATTCATATTTAACCGGCACACTACCATCAATGCCGCCATATATACTGGCTCCAATCTGGAAACTCTGCCAGCCATTAGTACCAAAAGCGGTATACTGATTAGAGTAGTCGAGCGACTTAATAACGTCTACAGGGTACATATCTTCTAACCCAAAAGCGGGTCTGAACTGTCCCATTTTTACATTAATATGCTGATCAAGACGATAGGTCAGGTAAGCATTTTCTAATACTTTGTTGGCGGGATCACTTTTGAAATCTGCGAGATTAAGCAGGAAAACGACTTCTGTACGATCTGATATTTTAGAAGCAAACTGTATCCTTGCCCGCTTAATATCAAAATCATTATACACCGCTTTACCATCAGTATGGTGCAAGCCATTTAAGTCAATGTTTTTATTGGAGCTGAATAAGTACCTGGCTTGGAACAGCCCTTTCATGGTAATCTTCACCTTGTTAGAATCTGCCTTGGAGGTTTCCTGGCAATAGCCACTTAAGACACCGAAAAACAACGGGATTAGTAAGATTAAAAATCTATTCATAGATGAGTTTTTGCAGTCAATTACAAGCTATAAATCAACCTGTTATTACTACTCAAATATAAATTTTAATAAAGGGGAGATAACATTTACAATCACTTTAAAAAGTGATCTTCGTCACTAAAAATTAGCTGAACTAAATCGACTGCAGCCCGTTAAATTAACTAATCAATAAGAGAATTATGCTCATCCCCAAGGTCGCTGCTGCTCAGCATCTAACTATAAAAAAAGAAGCAAGCGATGATCACGGTAATTATATCCTTATTTATTCAGCTTTAATTTAAATATCAATGGCCAATTCTTGCCAGTCACATACAATAATTGCTGATCTTTATCCCATGCGATACCATTGAGCACACTGTCTTCAGATTTTGGCGTATAGTCTGGTGCATACTGGGAGAGCAGACCAAAACAATCTATCGTTCCTACAACATGTCCATTAGCAGGATCAATTTTCAGGATCTTAGTGGTTTGCCACTTATTTACATATATAAACCCATCAGCAAACTCTAGCTCGTTCAGGTTATCTACCGTACCAAGATCATCTGTAACCTGGATCTGCCCAATAATAGAAAATGATTTAGGATCTACTTTATAGATGATGGAACTGCCAACACTTACATATAAATTCTTCCCATCGTTTGTCATTCCCCAGCCTTCGTACGGCCATTTAAATGTACCAACTACCTTATTCAGATCTTTAAGATCATAAACATAAGCCACGTGGTTCTGATAAGTAAGCTGAAAAAGCTGGTTGTTTAAAATAGAAATGCCCTCACCATATATAGTCTTATCCTTAATAGGGAATTTTTTCTCTACTTTACCTGTGCTGGTATCAGCAATAGAAACAAACGAGTTTTCGAAAGTTCCTGTGCCCTCATAAAGTTTCCCGTTATTCAGCTCAAAACCCTCGGTATAAGCCGCTGTATCATGAGGTAATGTACCCGCCAATTTATAGGTTACCTGCACAGGTGCGGCTATTGTGACCGGGGCCGGGTCATTACTTATTGTTTTATTATCTTCTTTATTGCTGTTACACGAGGCCAGCACCATCACTGCTGCAGAAAACAGCAGGCTAAATTTTTTATACATCAAAATCTTGTAAACAAAAAGCTGCTTAGCACGGAATTTAAGAATCCATACAAAGCAGCTTTAATTGGTAGGGTTAATCTTTTTTAGGCGCAATTCCTCTGTCTACATTCAAGGTAAAGGAGGCTTCCGAGGCTTTATCGGCCTGAGATAAATTATCAATTTCGGATGCCTGCTCATCTTCTTCAGATGGAGGTGTAGGTTCGATTCCGTCAGAATGCACGTCTTGCTGACTTGCCTGTTCGTCTGTTTCTTCGTAGTTGTTTTCTGGTGTGGTATCTTCTGGAGTAATCATCTTATATATTTTTTATGTAATCTAACAAAAACGCTTTAAAGACAGTTCTTGTTTCAATTTTATTACCTTATATTGTTTATTAGGGGTAAAGAAAAGCAAAAAGTGGTCCCACAATTTTCTTCACTATCTACCCAGATTTCTCCGCCTTCCTGCCTGATGATTTCTGCAGAGATAAACAATCCAAGGCCCATTCCCTGATAAGAATATGCCTCAGTGTTACTTACCCGGTAAAACTGATCAAAAACCCGGTTTCTATTCTCTTCACTAATTCCAATACCGTAATCTGTAACAGCCACCAGCAAATTGTTACCGCTCTGCTTTGTACTAATCAATACCTGATCGCGTCCCGGCGAATATTTAATTGCATTGGAAAGCATATTCTTTATCACCTGCCCAATTCTTGTACTGTCGCAATAAATACTCCCCATAAAATTCAGCTCGGTAACCACTTTATGCGTGAACTCTTCACTAGCTATATCATCAATACTATTATTTACGATATCACTAAAAATATGGTAGTCACGCTGAAAGTTTAACCTGTCATTAGTGATCTTGCTTACATCCAGCAAATCATCTAGTAAAACAGTCAGCCTGTTTACTTGCCCTGTTAAACGCGCAACCATATCCGCTTTCTGAACATCACCTTCTCTTTTCAGCATTTTTTCCAATAATTGCGCATAGGCTTTAATACTGGTAACCGGAGTTTTTAACTCATGACTTGCAATACTTAAAAAATTATCTTTTTGGATCTGCAGCTTTCGCTGTGCTTCAATACCAGCTATTTCTTTAGTAATATCTCTTACAATGCCCGCAAATAGCTGAACCGTTTTATCAGTATTAAATACTGCTTTCCCTGTACACTGCAGCCAGCGCACCTCATCCTGTGGATTTAAAACCCGAAAACGAAAATTACAATGATCCTCATTTCCCTCTTTTAAACAACCTAAAACACTTGTATGCACATCTCTTACATCATCCGGATGGATATTTTTTAAAGTCTGCTCAAAGGCAAAAACATCACCATCCGACATTCCGTAAAGCTGTTTCCCAATTTTATCTAAGGAAATCGTATTATCTACAGCATCGAAATTCCAGGTGCCAACAGCAGCTGATTGTAAAGAGAAATTCAACCTTTCTTCTGCTAGTGCTGCTCTCCACCTTTCCTTTACCAGAGCGGTTACATCCGCTGCAGAATGAATTATTCCCTCTATATTTCCATTGCCATCTTTAAACGCACGATAGGTAAAATCATAGTGGAATGTTTGCATTTTACCATCTATAAAATAGTTCGCCGCAGCTTCTTTGGTAGAATATGTTTCTCCGGTGCTAAATACCTGCTGTAACAGGTCTATAAATAGTTGCCCATCTAATTCCGGAACAGCTTCAAGCAGTGTTTTACCGATAACAGATTCATCTTTTCCCCAAAAGCCTAGCATAGCAGCATTTGCCATCACAATTTCCATTTCTTTACCCTTGTAAATTGCTGTAGCACCCGGTATATTATCAAACAGGATCTTATACCTTTCTTCTGCCACCCTCAGTTCAGCCTGTATGTTTTCCATGGAGATATAACAACAGGAATAAAGAATATCTTATTTTTTTTGCAAATAATTAAAAAAAGGAGACGTTAGGCCTCCTTATAGTGTAGTCATAGGTTTAATAAAACCAAGATTGTCCAAGATTGAAAATAGCAGTAAAAAAGACGATTTGATGCGCTGCTTTAAATATTTTTCGGATTATATGCACCATTTTCCCTATCGTTCTTATAATTCAAAGCGTCATTATCCTTGTCCATTTCACTAATGCTTTTATTAGAATCGATATCTCCTTCACGCTCATCTTCTTCTCCTGTTAAACCCTCTTCCGTTGCAAATCCAGGATCTACACTTGGGTTCTCAAATTCTACCTCTTCCTGATCAGGAACATCCTGGGGAACTGATTTTTCTTTTTCGTTTTCCGGATATTTATTTGAGTTTTCCATAGCTGATTTTTTATTTTGAGGGACAACAATCATAACCACACTTGGTTTTTATTATTATAAAATCCTACATAAAAAAAAAGCCTGCCCCCTCCCCTAACAGCAACCTCTCAAATGATTATTAACAGAAAACAGCCTATAAACTAATACATTAATAGCTCTACATCAAACTGATAACGGTAAAAAAACGAATGATTTATTTCGCCAGGATTTCATTATCATCCGGCAACACCTCTTCCAGTTTTTTGAAAGTAAAACCTGCAGTAAGTCCGTGGATACCGATAGATATTAAAATTATAAACGCAACGATAGACCAAAGCTGATCCTGATTTTTAAAGAAAGTAGTACCGAAGGCGAAAGCAAGATAATATAAAGATCCCATCCCCCGGATTCCGAAAAAACTAATAACCAGCTTTTCCTCGATCTTTAGTCTAGTCCCAATCAGCCCGATTAACCCCGCTACAGGCCTGATAAGAAAGATAAAGACAATCCCAAAAGCCGCCATCTCCCAGGTTAATCCGTTCAGAATCCCGCGCACCAGGCTCCCTCCAAATAAGATCAGCATAATAGCTACCAAAATACGTTCGATCTGATCAGAAAACGCATGCAGCCTATTGTGATATGTATGTTCCCTTTCATGTCCCCTTAAAGTTAGCGCAGCAATAAATACCGCGATAAAACCGTAACCATGGATCATTTCTGTTGCGCCATATACAATTAACGTAGCTGCAATAGAAACAAAACCATCACGCGTAGCCATGCTCTCAAACTTTTTAGATAGCGTAAAAAGTATATAAGCCAATAATTTACCCAGCAAATAACCACTTAGCAGACCGGCCGCGATTTGATAAACAACATGTTTCCAGGCCCAGGTGATCATAAAACTTTCATTTCCTGTAGTGTACATAGCTACAGCAATCGCCAGCCATACAAAAGGGAAAGCCATCCCATCATTAAACCCAGCCTCTGCTGTTAATGAAAATTTGGCATTATCCCGGTCTTCTTCATTTGGGTCGCCTACCTGCACATCCGTTGCCAGTACAGGGTCTGTTGGTGACAGCACAGCAGCCAGCAGTATAGCCGATGCAAGTGGCATATTAAAATAATATACACCGATAGCCGCAACTGCAGCAATACATAAAATCATTGTTATCGTAACCAGCCGGAACGGTATTCCCCAAGTCTTAAAGGAGAACTTCTGATCGATCTTTAATCCTGTACACATCAGGGAAACGATCAGCACCATTTCTGTTAAATGTAAAGTAAGTTCCCTATGTTGCTTAGGATCTGGTGCAGGCAAAAAATCAAATACCGAGTATAATAAAATTCCAAGTAACAGGTAAATTATTGAGTAAGAAATTTTAGTTTTTGCCGTAAGTGCCGGCATCCAGGCCATGCCTAATATCCCGGCACCTATGATAGTTAAGATAACAATATAATGATCCATTTAATTCCTTTTCCTTGCTTTAACAACAATAAAAGGGGTATTTTGTTATATCGACATAAGATTGGGGAAAACTGTCCCGGCACAGAAACAGTTTTTTTAAATCTATCCGCAAGCTACTTTTATTAATATTTGAACAGATTATAGCGCATCCCAACAAATAATCTTGCTCCCTGTAATGGTGCATAATTATATTCGGTATCAAAAGTATATCCATTAGGGTTACTAACCGGATCGGACGCAGTTTTGTCAAAAGGATCAAAAGCCCTGATCAGTGCATACTTAGGCACAAAATTGAATATATTTTTAACCCCGCCATATAGTTCAAATCCATTATTAAACTTTTTGGTTAGCTGGATATTAGCAATCGTAAACCATGGAGAATACTCAGGCCGATAATCATTTGGCTGTACTGGTAAACGCATAGGCCCGGTATACGTACCGATAAAATCTACTACGAAATCTTTAGGGAAATTATAAGATAAAAGATAATTCCCACTCCATTTGGGCGCATGCAGCTGTGTTACTTTCTGCGTACCATTCGTAACATCATTGAGCTGGTAAACATCAGACAAAGTTACTCCAGCCAATACCTTTAACGGAAAATTGAAAGTCATTTCTGTATTTAGCGATACCCCTTTAGATATGGCATGCCCATTTAAATTAGCATAAATGATCTTATCCGGGTCCTGATCAAAATCACCGGTAATCTTATTCGTAAAATACGAATAGAAACCTGTAAAATCCAGACTAAGCAACCCGAGGTCCGAAGTAACTTTCGTTACATAATTAAGATTACCATTAAAAGAGCGCTCCGGTTTTAATTCCTCCGCAATAACCACTTCCCGGGCACCAGTTAATGCAGCATGATCTTCGGTAAATAAATTCACCACTCGGAAACCTGTACCAAAACTTGCCCGGAACGTATTTACCTGGTCCGGTGAAAACTTATAAGCAAGTCTGGGAGAATGAATATTACCATGATGCTGGTCATGATCATACCGGTAACCCAGCAATAGTGTCTGCTGATCAGAAAACTTCCATTCATCCTGGATAAATATACCAGGCAAAGGTGTCTTGGCTGGCATATTCATTAATCCGTCGGCCGACAGCGTTGCGGGTGTGTTGTCGTCGTACCACGTATACCTGTAAGTAGCACCAAGTAGCAGGTTATGTTTTTTTCCAAGGCTCTTATCCCAGTACATTTGTGCAAAACCCACTTGCTGTGTCGCCATATAAGGCGTAAAACCATAATATGAATTTTGATTATGCCAATTATAGGATAACTGCAGCATGATCTTCTCTTTTACCGGCAACTGATAAAGGCCAATCACTTCCCATCTTCTCGTGTACACACTTTCTCCATAAATACTATCCGATCCCCTGAATGTCTTATCCCAATTCGTTTGTCCCCCCCAACGGTCCTCATTCACAAAACGTGCAGCGAAGCTTGCCTCCCGGTTTTCTTTCCTGGTAAAATTCCATTTGTTAAATACAGATACCCGATGCTGCAAAGTCACATCTGTAAATCCGTCACCATTTTTATCCAGCGGGTGCTGATAATTATAATAATTAACACCAAGCAGACTGCTAAACTTCTTTCCTCCAAACTTAAATGAAGCATCAATATTATATTCCTGCCATGAAGTACCAAATGCATCAACACTCAATAACGGAGCTTTTACCGCATTTTTTGTAATCACATTGATCACACCCCCCATAGCTTCCGATCCATATAGCGATGATGCTGGTCCCTTCACTACTTCAATATGATCTACCAGGCTATTTGGGATTCCACTTAAACCATATACCGTAGATAAGCTACTGATAATAGGCATCCCGTCGATTAGTATCAATGTATAAGCACCTTCTAAACCATTTATATGGATATCGCCTGTATTACAGATATTACAATTTAACTGCGGACGGACCCCATTGATTAGTCCGACTGCCTCAAATAAATTTGGTGTCGGGTTTTTTTGGAAAAATGCAGGCGTATATACTTCTACAGGCACTGGGCTATCTAACTTACGTACTGCTTTCATCGTTCCTGTAACTACCACCTCATTAAGATCGTCCGATTTATCCTTTAATTCTACATCTACAACGCGCAAGCTATCCCCCGCAATAACAATAGATTCTTTATGGCTGATGTAACCTACCGCAGTTACGACAATTTCATACTGTCCGTCTATTAATCCTTTAAAAGAATATTCACCTTCTTTGTTAGTCATAATTTTAGAAGAAGATTTTTTTAATACCACGGTGGCAGAAACGATTGGCTTGCCATTAGAACTCACTTTTCCGGAAAGAGAACCCTGTTGTGCCTGCACTGTGGTAACGAGAAAGAATAGTAAAATAGTAATTAGTTGTTTCATCAAATTATTTTTAGTCTTACATATTTTCATTAATATGGTTTGACAAATATATATAATTAGCCTTACCTAATTTATATGATTAGACAAATATTTATTTACTTTTGTTTGAAGCACCGATAAAATGAAAAAAACCTATTCCGAAGAAAACTACCTTAAGGCAATTTATCATATCAGTAAAAATGAAAATAAGGTAAGTCCGAAAGCCATTGCTGATGCACTGGATAATAATCCGGCATCCGTAATAGATATGCTGAAGAAGCTTCAGGATAAGCAATTAATAACTTACGAAAAGGTTCAGGGAGCAATACTAACCCCTTCCGGAGAAACTACCGCATTAGATATTATCCGTAAACATAGATTATGGGAAGTGTTTCTTGTAGAAAAACTACAGTACGGATGGGACGAGGTGCACGATATTGCCGAGCAGCTGGAGCATATCCATGATGATAAACTTGCAAAAAAACTGGACGACTTTTTGGGTAATCCTGCATTTGATCCGCATGGTGACCCGATACCGGCGCCAAATGGAAAGATGCCGGTTTATGCTAACCAGCGACTAAGCGAAATAAATACAGGTCAGATTTGCAAAGTAGGCAGTGTAAGAGATACCTCCACTCCTTTCCTGAAGTATCTTAAACAGCTGCATGTGGGTTTAGGCTCAAAGATCGAAGTAATCGAACGAATGGAATTTGATCAGTCCATGGTGATCAAAATTGATGGCGAAGAGCCAAAAACTGTATCGAGTAAAATGACAGACAACATCCTGGTGATCCTCCAATAGCAAGTAATATATTCCTATAGCGCAAACCTTGTGCGACAGCTGGTGTTTATCATTTATGAAACGGATACTTCAAATCTTAAACATTGTCACATTAATTTTCACTATCGGCATTAATTATCTTTATAACGCACTACAGGGCAGACCATCTATTAGTGATATATCGGCTAAATATGATAACCTGCTCACCCCCGCAGGATACGCCTTCGGCATCTGGGGATTGATTTATATTGGATTGATTGTATTTGTTGTTTATCAGGTATGGGATTTCATTAATAAAAAAACAGATACAAGTTTTGTGTCTGCAATTGGCTGGTGGTTTATTGTTGCCAACCTCGCAAATGCAGCCTGGATAATTGCTTTTACCAGCGAACAGATTGGCTTATCAGTATTGATCATGCTGTTATTATCTTTCTCTCTATTAAAGATCATCTTAAATATCAATATGGAGAAGTGGGATGCGCCTGTACCCATTATTGGTTTTATCTGGTGGCCTATCAGCCTTTATTTCGGATGGATCAATGTTGCGCTAATGATAAACATTTCTGCTTATTTAACTTATTTGGGCTGGGATGGCGCTCCGTTAACTGCAGAACTATGGGCCATCATCGTATTGCTGCTGGCTTCCGTTATATTTATCTCGATGATATGGACACGTAACATGAGAGAATATGCCAATGTAGGCGTTTGGGGTATCGTCGCTATTGCGGTAAAACATTGGGATGAAGCCCCTGCTGTAGCATGGGTAGCGTTAGCAGTATCTGTTGTCATATTCGTTAATGCGTCTATACATGGCTATAAAAACAGAGCTACAGCACCATTTGCAAGAAGAGTTAAAACTTACTAAAACATCATACCATGAAAAATCAACAAGAAGAAAATACTAAAGGCGCCATAAAACCTAATCCCGGCGGATTGGATGATTGGAATGACCGGATCGATCAAAATTTGGAAAGCGAAAATGCGGCAGATCCGGAAGCGGACGAGAAGGCCAGGCTGTATAGTGAGCAATCAGGAAGCGGCGATCAATCGGACGATGCCACCAGCACAAGCTAATCTTAAAGTTTTAACCAATCTGTTCTTACCGCAAGGAAGTATCTACAACCCTGCTGTAAGAACAGATTGACTATTTAAGCGCTGATCATTAATTTAAACTTTTGTCACGCGCAGCTTTAAATTCAGATCCTTTTTTCCATGCCGGGAAAGTAGTCTCGTTACTTAAGCGATAGCCCATATCAAATAATAGGCGTACATCTTCTACCATTCCGCTACGGTCTGTAATAGCATTAAAATCGTCCTGGGGAGAATGATAGCGGCCTTTTGTAAACTCCGCGACCTGCCTTAAGCCCCATTCCTTTCCATGTGTAACATTATCTACGCCAGAGCCTGTAAATAGAGAAGGAATCCCAACTTTTGCAAAGTTAAAATGATCAGAACGATAGTATAAACCCGATGATGGTACAGGATCAGGAACAATGATACGCCCTTGTTTTTCAGCAGAAACCTGCGCATAATCTTCAAGATCGGACTGGCCATATCCATAGATAACAATATCACGGGTTTTACCTGTAAGGCCCATCATATCCATATTGATATCAGCCACCGTTTTATTAGCCGGATACACTGGATGTTTAGCATAATATTCAGACCCCAGCAGGCCTTGCTCTTCTGCAGTAAAAGAAACAAAGACAATAGAACGTTCTGGCTTTTGAGGTAATTTTTGAAATGCCCCCGCTAGCTCTAACAAAGCAGCTACACCAGTTGCATTATCTACAGCACCATTGTAAATTGAATCCCCTTTTACAGGTTCGCCCACACCTAAATGATCCCAATGTGCAGAATATATAATGTTTTCATCAGGTCTTTTTGTGCCCGGAATTACCGCGACAACGTTGTAAGAGATTGATTTTTTGATTTTATTGGTTAATTCTAATGAAGTGGTCAGTTTTAAATCAACAGCTTTAAACCCAGGCTTACGGGCAGCTGTAAATAAAGCATCCGATTGCCCGCCAAGTCTAAATAACTGTTTGGCAATATCCAGGCTTATCCACCCTTCAATTACAGCTCTCGACCTGTTATTGTCTTTTTCTTCAGATTGCAATTTGGATTTTGACCAGCCGCTGCGGACAACAGACCATGGATAAGCAGCAGGCTCAGTATCGTGTATAATCAGTATCCCTGCAGCACCTTGCCGCGCAGCCTCCTCAAACTTATAAGTCCACCGCCCATAGTAGGTCATATTTTTTCCTTTAAAAAGGGTAGAATCTGAAAAGCCCGGATCATTGATCATCACCACAACCGTTTTCCCTTTTACATCCAGTCCTGCATAATCATTCCACTTATATTCTGGTGCTACAATACCGTAACCAGCAAAAACCAAGGGCGAATTAGCAATGTTTACAACAGGTTGTACTCTTTTGGTACCCGCCACAAAATCAGTCAGGTAATTTGCTGTTACTGTTCCCGAAGCACCCTTAAATATCATTTTACTTGCAGGTGTAGATTTAATTTCTACCATTGGCACTTCCTGGAAATAGCTATCTCCGTTCCCCGGCTTAAGGCCCAATTTACTGAACTGTTCCTGTAGGTAATTGATCGACTTGGTCTCCCCTGCAGTAAATGGCTTACGCCCCAGGAACTCATCTGAAGCCAAGACCTGCAGATGTTGCGCAAAACTAGCCTCATTGATCATTTTAATCGCTGTAGAATCCGGATCAGCTGCAGACCCGCTTTCTTTTTGCTTACAAGCGGTAAAGCAGCAGCAAGCAGTAGCCAGGTAAAGTATAGTTTTCTTCATGCCAGTTTTGTTCATTTAATATTATAGTGTTTGTCGTGTTCTTACTGCACAAGGCGGTTACCCGTAATCCCGCTTATCGTATTACTTATCATTCCATAAGCTGTATCGTTGCTGCAAGTTTTATCAAAGTATTAAAAAAAATCTACGCTTTCAATTTTACCAGTGATAAACTTAAATTGGAAAAGCTACAAACCATAAAAATCAATTGCATTCTGACTAAAAAAAAGCAGTTGCTCGTCCGCAGAAAAAGAGCTGAAGTAGGATCTAACTATACCTATAACAGCTGCATAATCTCCTGCAGCTAAACACACCGGCCAATCCGATCCATACATCACCCTTTTTATACCAAAAGCGTTTACAACCACATCCAGGTATGGTGTAAAATCTTCACTTTTCCAATCTATAAAATTTGCCTCAGTAACCATCCCGGAGATCTTACAACTCACATTGGGATACAGGGCAACCTTTTCAATATCTTTTTTCCAATCCGCTATATCCCCTGTTGCTATGCCCGGCTTAGCGAGATGGTCAATCACAAAACGCTGATTGGGGAACCGCGAAATTAACTCTCCTATGAACTGCAGCTGATCGGGAAAAATTAAAATATCATAAGTAAAACCATGCTGTTCCAATAAACCTATTCCATCTAAAAAAGATGGTTGCAAGCAAAAATCCCGTTGCTCCTCACCTTGCAGGATATGGCGAAAACCTTTCAACTGATCAAACTCTCCGTAATACTGAAGCCGGTCGGCCAAAAATGGCGACCTTAAATCTACCCATCCTACTACGCCCTTAATAAAATGATGCTGACTGCTCAGATGGAGCAGAAAATCTGTTTCTACAGCAGTTTGATCGGCTTGGACAGCCACACACCCATCTACTCCGTTCTCTTCAAAAACCAAGGCAAGCTGCTCTGGCAGATAGTCTTTGCGGATCTCTGCCATCCGATCATCGATCCAGCTATGTCTTACCGGATCATACTTCCAAAAATGCTGATGTGAGTCTATCGTGTACATAAATATCAATTTTAATGTGCAGTACTTAACTTTAATTTTTTAACACTCAGATTGGTCATGGCGAACCAGAAAATCACTGCAAAACAAACAGCCGGCACCAGATAAGCCGTTTGGATATTGGTTTGGTCAGATACCCTTCCCATCAATACAGGGAAAACAGCACCGCCAACGATGGCCATAATTACTAAAGAGGAACCTTCTTTCATTCTTGATCCTAACCCGCGTATACTCAAAGAAAATATAGTAGGGAACATGATGGACATAAAAAACTCTACCCCTATTAAAGCATACACAGAAGCTTTTCCTTCTAATGCTACCGCTGTAATGATCAGAACAATGTTAACCAGGCTATAAATTACAAGGAGCTTGGATGGGGAGATGTATTTCATTAAAAAAGTACCGATAAACCTGCCTGCCATAAACCCCAGCAATGCGCCAGACAGAAACATAGCTGCCGATTTCTCTTCTATTCCTGCCACATGAGCAGAAAACCGGATAAAAAAGCTGCTCACACAAGTTTGCGCCCCTACATAAAAAAATTGTGCAGTAACACCAAACATCAGGTTCTTCTCTTTAAATAAAGAACCTTTATTTTCTGTCAGGCCCTCTTCATCCTGTATCTCAGGTAGGGGCGTTCTGATCAGGAATATTGCTATCAGCAATACCACAGCCCCAATAATTAAAAAGGGGACCTGCACTGAAGAAGCTTCCTTATCCAGATATTGATTTAATTGATCAGATGACATCGCTGATTGCTCAGCTGCACTTAATTGCTCACCGGATAAAATGAACATTCCACCCAAAAACGGTGCTAAAGTTGCCGCAAGTCCGTTAAAAGATTGCGCAAAGTTAAGCCGTTGGGTAGCCCCTTCGGCATCTCCCAGCACCGTAATATATGGATTAGCTGCAGTCTCCAGAAAGGTGAGGCCGCTGGCAATAACAAAAAGCGCTGCTAAAAAAAAGACATAAGACCTTGTTTCTGCTGCCGGATAAAATAAAAATGCGCCAGTTGCAAATAGCAAAAGGCCAAATACAATCCCCCCTTTATAACCGAACCTTTTCATGAACATCCCCGCAGGCAGGGCCAGTAAAAAATAAGCGATATAAGAAGCCGAGTCGATAAATGCAGATTGTGTATCTGTAAGCTGACATGCTTTTTTAAGATGTGGGATAAGTATAGGGTTTAGGTTTAGTGCAAATCCCCATAAGAAAAACAGGGAGATAATCAGCACCACAGCGAAATGATTCTTTCTCATTTGGACTACGTTAGTATACAGATTTAGTGTTTATATTGGTTTTTTAAAGAAAGGATGTTTTAAGTAAAAAAAGCAACACCAGGTTATCCAGTTATTAAGCGATTTTAACATAATTAACATCACAGACACTCTTTAGCTAACAATATAACGGAAAAACCCGGTAACCTCAAAAAAGCACCGGGTTATCCTAAACAACACACCAATAACTAAAAGCGGTCCAGGTTAACTTAATTGTTTGTTTAAATCCGGACTGTTTACGAGGTAAGGAATTAATGATTCGAGAAGCTGACAATAGATCACTACCCCTTCTCTGATCTCTTCGAGATAAATAAACTCATCTGCGGTATGCGAACGGGCAGATTCTCCCGGGCCCATCTTTATAGAAGGCATATCGAGCCAGCCCTGATCAGAACTGGTTGGAGAAATATAAGCCGACCGGCCGATGGCTAACCCTGTTTTAACGATTGGGTGGAAATTATCGATACATGAGGGCTTAAGTACGCCCGGTCTAACTTTAAATTCACAAAAAGTATGGTTCTGAATGATATGCAGCAACTCTTTCTCAGTATACGCATCGGTCAACCTTACATCTACAGTAAAGCTGCATTCTGCCGGGATAATATTGTGCTGTATGCCTGCATTCACTTCAGTTACCGTCATTTTTACCGGCCCCATCACTGCTGATTCTATTGGAAACTTATAAGTGGAGAACCATTGAATATCTTTTAACGCTCTGTAAATTGCATTGTCACCTTCCTCCCTAGCCGCGTGGCCTGAACGACCGAAAGATTTACAATCAAGTACCATTGATCCTCTTTCGGCAACGGCTAGCTGCATATTTGTCGGCTCCCCTACAATAGCAAAAGAAATCGGCAGCAAATCTTTTAAGATACACTTCAGCCCTTTTTCGCCAGAAGTTTCTTCCTCCGCTGTTAAGGCCAGGCAAAGATTAAAGGGAAGGTCCTTTCTTTTAAAAAAATGAAGAAAAGTAGCTATAAGTGATACCAATGCCCCGCCAGCATCATTACTTCCAAGACCATATAATTTACCATTACTACAAGCTGCCTCGAATGGATCTCTGGTATAGGCCGCCGATGGTTTAACCGTATCATGATGAGAGTTTAATAAAATGGTTGGCTTGGCATGATCGAAATGCAAATTGTAACAAAAAATATTGTTGAACTTTCTAAACGCAAATATGTGCCTGTCCCGAAGATATGATTCAATCAAGTTCGCTGTATTACCCTCTTCCTCGCTAAAAGAAGGTGTTCCTATTAAATTTTCTAATAGCTCAATAGCATCCTTTACCAGTGGTTCCATTATGGCATGCTTCTCCTGGTATTCAAAATCTAGTTTCATACTCAAAAAAATTAAATAATTAATTGGCTTCGTACTTGTACATGGGCATATAACTTGCTTTTTCGGCAGCAATAGGATGTTCCACTGTTTTGGCTGGATCAAATAGCATTGCGGTACAAAGACAATTACCTTTCTTTTTGCCAGTAAGCACATCATAGTTCACACACCCTTTACAACCTTCCCAAAAGGATTCGTCGTGCGTAATATCCTGGTAGGTTACCGGTTCAAAACCAAGTTGTGTATTCATTTTCATGATTGCCGCACCAGAAGTGATGCTGAAGATCTTTGCTTCGGGATACATACGTCTGGACATTTTGAAGATCCTATCTTTAATCGCCTTAGCGATCCCAGAATTTCTGAACGCCGGCGCTACGATAAGTCCCGAATTGGAGATATACCTGCCTTGCTCCCACGGTTGCAAATAAGCAAACCCTGCCCAGTTGCCACCCCCTGTAACCGCAATAACGGCTTTTCCGTCCCTCATCTTTTGTGCAATAGATTCAACTGAACGTTTAGCGATACCCGTTCCCCTGGCTATAGCAGAGTTTTCGGTCTCTTTACAAATTTCACTGGCATATTTGATATCGTTTAATGTGGCAACCCGTACAAATATTAGTTGATTTTCCATTTTTTAAATTTTAAAAAAAGGTAAATCCAAAAGGGGTGCCTGAGACGAAAAATTTGTAGAAAAGTACCCGGAAAGAGAACTGCGCACTATTATTTTTTTTAAGTGACAGGTCAATACCAAACAAACCCTACCATATTGGTAAGGTTTGTTTTCATTTTAGTAAACTTGAAATTTATAATTAGTAACAGGGTCTTGCAATTTACGGAGCAGCAGGCCAAAAGGTATTTTTGGTTCAATCCAAGTAGATTTTGGCGGCAGGATGATTCCTTTCTGTGCAATATCAATTAGCTGGTCGGCATTTAAAGGCGACATGGTGAAGGCTATAGCATGGGGATTTTCCAGAATGAGCCTCCTCACTTCCTCAATTGCACCAGCCCCTCCAACAGGAATAAGCTGCTGATCAGTTTCAGGCTTTTCAATCTTAAAAAATGGCTTAAATACCATTTCTTGCAACATGCAGGCGTCGGGCAAAGGAGTAACATCTTTCAATTTAAATCCCATATTAAACCACTTCCCATCAATATATAATCCGAATTCATGTTTTCTCTTCGGCATTACTAATTCATTTCGCGGTGATTTGGTGATCGAAAAAGATTTCTTTAGTTCCCTGAAAACATGGTCTAAATCAATATTTCCTATCGGTATAATTACGCGGTGAGACTCTTTAATTTTTAGCTGATCGCTCGCCAAATAAAATGAAGAAATATAATTAAAATCCCCGGGCAGACTTTCTTCGTTCATCTTTCTATATTTAACTGCAGCTGCTAACCGATGGTGGCCATCTGCTAAATAAACATTCTGCAATTCAGAGAAACACTCCTTTAGCTGGCGGATCGTTCTTAAATCATAGACCCCCCAAATCCGGTGGAAAACCTTATTCGAGTAATAAACTGAATTTGTTTCCGTCTGTTTAATTTGCTGCAGCAGCAACCTGATCGCAGAAGTAGGCCGGTGCGTAATCAGCAGCGGGCCACCTTCCAGACCAACCTCGTTCCTATAATTCATTAGTCCCGCTGCATAACACTCCATCATGGAGCCATGCGTTTTGATATGTCCGTTCTCAAAATCATCAAGGTCTGTTACCGCCCATACGCCAGTCTGTATATTATTTCCTTCAGTAATTTCATAAATGAAAATACATGGGTTTTCTTCCTGGTAAAAATCACCTTCATGGATCATTTTTTTCAGGTTGCCCAAAATATTATCATTCGTTAGCTCCTGATTTCCATCATATCCATTATCCAGCTTTTGTGCGATCACGCCACGGTTCCCTGAAACAGACGAAGGTCGCGGTGATAGCATTTTATCTACGTATACTTCTTGTGGCCTTAAAGCCAGGAAAGGTCTGATTGTCGCCATGAGAGAATTTGAATATAGCAGGTTGTTGTACATGCAAATTTCAACACAGATTCTTTGATAATATCACAGGCGGTGTATAAGAGAAAATTATGCTGATTAACCCGCTTTAATCAGAACAAAAAATTGCAAACATCAAACAAAATACTGTTTATACAAAATATTGTTTTAACACATTTTATAGTGTGCCTATGTTACCGTACATTTAACACTAAGCCCTGATTATCTGCTATTTAACCAAACCCACACCTAAACAACTGCAGGCGGAAAAAACTCCTAAATCGAAAAAGCAAAATTACCATTGGCAATTGTGCTTTTCAAATCTATTACTGATCAAATTTATTTAAGGTGTGATTTTAATTCGGCACCACCTTGCACAACTTGTGAACGCACAGCCGGCACTTCTGCCAATGGATTTAATAATCCAAAATCATGGATCATTCCATTAAACTTCACAACAGTTACTGCAACACCGGCCTCATCCATTTTAGAGCCATAAGCTTCGCCTTCGTCACGTAATACATCGTTTTGTGCAACCTGGATTAATGCAGGAGGCAAACCTGCCAGCTGTGCTTTTGTTGCCCTTAATGGAGATGCGTAAATATCTTTTCTAGCCGCAGCGTCAGTAGTATAGTTGTCCCAGAACCATTTCATCATATTTTTTGTCAGGAAACGTTTTTCCGCATATTGATTGTAAGAAACAGTTTCAAAACTTGCGTCAGTAACCGGCCACATCAATAATTGAAAGCGTATAGCCGGTCCTTTTTTATCTTTTGCCATCAATGTAACAACCGCAGCCATGTTACCGCCAACGCTATTTCCTGCCACTGCTAAACGGGTACCATCAACGTTGATCTCATTACCATGGGCGGCCACCCATACGGTAGCAGCATAAGCCTGGTTAATCGCTATCGGATATTTTGCTTCAGGAGAAGGTGTATAATTCACAAACACAGCAACCGCCCCAGAATTTACTACCAGGTCTCTCACCAATCGCTGGTGAGTAGGAAAATCTCCAAGTACCCAGCCACCACCATGAAAGAACATAAATACGGGTAGTTTTCCCTTAACACCAGCCGGACGAACAATGGTTAATTTCAAATCTTGTCCGTCGGCCTTAATTGTTTTCTCCGAAGTTTCTATCCCCGAAAGGTCTGCTTTTACAGAAGACTGCGCACCGGTTAATACTGCCCTTGCTTCTACAGGGGTCATTTGCTCCATTGGTTTTCCAGTGCCAGAATTTAAAACGTTCAGAAACGCTTTCACGTGACTTTCGATTGCAGGGTCTTTTGCAGGATCAACGGTTTGTGCAGCAACGTTAACACCTAAAAAAAGTGCAGGGATCAGTAATTTTACTTTGCTAAAAAAGGATGGGGTTTTCATATCGTTATTTTTAAAATGTGTTTGTTTGAATTGACAGATCAAAACTACGTTCATTCTAAAAGGCAGACAATGCACCATTTGTCCCTCTTACAGGACTTTTTTCCTTTTTTTACAAAACACCTTGTTATGGTGCATTAAAACCTGAAATTTAAAGCAATGTATGGATACCAGCCCTCATCAGAATGCCCGGCAACTAAACGGATCACTGCCATAGAAGCGGGTGCAAAATACAATCCGCCACCTACACCGTTATGCCATTTTTCAGAATGCTCTCCCTTTTTCCATACCCTGCCAATATCATGAAAACCAAGTACACCAAACTGTCCTGGGAAAATATAGCTGACAAAATCAGCGAGTTTAATCCTCATCTCCAGGTTATTATAAAAGCTTTGATCACCTGCAAACCTAAACTGCCGGAAGCCAAGCAAAGTACCTTCTCCACCTAAAAATGCAGATTGATAAAAGGCGTGCTTCCCAACAGTCACCCCACCCCCAAAACGTTCTGCAATCACAAATCTCGACCTGCTGTCTAAGTTTTTGTATACGGCTACGCTTCCGGTAAACTGCCCAAACGAGTTTGAATAATTGTTCAAACCTGTATATCCTTGTATTTTTAAGTTGATAAATGTTCCTAATGATGGCAGCACCGGATTATTCCTGGTATCATTTACAAAGGTGGCTGTTACCCCTGCATACATTTTATCTTTTGATAATGTGAGACTATCAGCAGTGTGCAGGTTAGCACTGTTGCTGATAAATCTTCCCTCATTATCATCGCTATCGTAATGATAATATTGAAAAGAAGGACCAACACTGAACGATGATTTAGGCGCAGTCCAACGTAGTGCCGGGTCTACCTGGTAGACGCTAAACCTGCTGCGGTAGTATTTTATGCCACCTATCGATTTATCAAAGGTAGTCTCGTTGCCCAAACCAAAAAAGTTTTGTGTATTGTGTGGTGCATACGCACTGGCTTGCAGTACAAAATCAGCATCCCCAACGGTGTGCATCCATTCTCCCCTATAGTTAAATTTAAAGGCTTTGGTACTGAAAGAGTGGACAAAGGCAAATTGCTGTGTATTTCCGTAAGGGAATTTTCTGAACCCCGGATTCATGAATTTCACAGAGAACCCCAATAAAAACCCATCATCATTGTTAAAGCCTGCATCGGGCAATACCATGGTTTTGTGATACAGATCGGTTTGCCGGTAAGATAAGTTGGCTGTATCATTGGCTAAAGTTTTGATCAGGCGGTTCTCTTTACCAGTATAAAAACCACTATCTGTCTTATCATAAAGGTGCACCTTATGATATGAGTTTTTAATGTCGTAGGCTTTAATCCCACTCCCGCCAACAATACGTAATTGTATATTTGCGGCTTTATTGTCTAACACTACACTATCGTTTCCATCTTTAATGTATAGCCTGATTTCTTTTGTAACTGCAGGATCAAAGGTCTTTTTAAATAGCTGTTCTTTTACCTCTTTATCTTTTGCTATCTTGTGGATTGTGACCGTTAGCCCCTTCCCTGTAGTATCAGCGATATGCACCAATTCTCCCTTATTACTGGTTTGGATATCAACAGTCTTATTTAAAAAATGATAGTACTCGTTCATCATCCCCGGAAGCGTTGCCCGCCTTTCTTTTAATTGGGCAAGCAAACGGTCATGTCGCAAAGAATATCCGGGCTCTGGCAATTTCTTCAGCGCTTTTTCAAAAACTTCATCAGTTAACTCGGTACAGAAATCACGAATAATAGCTGTCCATTCTTCTTCTGAAAGCTGACTTAACAAACGGTTGTTAATGCCCCTGCTTTCCCAAAAGTACCAGTTGATGTTGCGGATGTTTCTTTCGTATCCTTGTATATAAGGCAGCAGGTAAGACGACTGCACATATTTTGGAATAACACCCTCAGTAAGATAAAAAACCTGATCACGGTCGCGCGGCACCGGCCTGTAAACTGTCTTCTTCCCTTCCTTATCAGGCGTCCACCGCCATTGGTCGTCATGCCTGTCCCAGTCGCCAATAACTGCATCTAAAGCTTTCGCCCTCAACATCATCTGTCCGTCGTAAGTATTATCATTGTCCTTGACCAGCTTTTTAAACATCTTTATCGTATTGTCGGACTTTCCAGTTGGCTCCCGCTCTTCTAGCAAACACAGCGTGTTCGCGAATACACTAGCATATTTACCGAGATTTACATCGGGAGAGATCCAGCCAATAATTGGCTCTGTATGTGCAATACCTACCGCTTTAGCGATATCAGGTACAATCAATGCAGAAAATGGATTGGCAGCAGACATGTTATCTTTCAGGATTTCATTTACAAATGTTTTTCGCAGATCTTCTGGTAAAAGGGATTCCGGGTATTTCTCTACACTTCTTAATACCCATTCTCTGCCGTTTTTGTCTACTAACCGCAGAGAGTGCGATTGAAAACCTCCGCCCCGCTGTGTTGGGATTAATCCGCCTTTAATTTCAGATATCCTAATAACCGGCACCTTTGTGTCCATCGCATATTCTTTACGGTAATTTTCTCCGAAAAAGTAACGGTGGACTTTACTTACGCTATCATATTTGGGATAGAGTTTGATAGAGATACTATCACTTGTAATCGCTTGAACAGTATTTAAAGGTTCATTAGACACCGCTACAAAGGGTTTAGTATAACTGTATACTTTTTTAACCCCTGTTGCTGTATATACGTAATAATCATAGCGCATATCATTATTGAGCAGCAGATCTGCAGTGACATAACCTTGTTCAGATTCCTGGAAAATGGAGTTTTTACCCTTTTTATTGGCAGTATGCTTAGCGCCGCCACCACTCACAATCTGCAAGTTTAATTGATCGCTTTTGATCAACTGCAAACCATGTTCATGGCCTGCAATGTAGGTTAGGTTTGGATAACTTCCAAAAACACCATTTACTCTTTTGATCATATCCTGATAATATGGATGCTTCATATCCTCAGGACTTAAAAAGGCAGAACGCAGCAGCGGATATAAAGAGCCGACTACAGGCAGTGGTATATATAAATTTTTATTTAAGGTTGTTAAAGGAAAAATGTGGCTTTTTAGTGGGTAGTATCCTCCATGGATACCATAACTTTGCAAAGGATGATGATCAGCAAATAGAATGATCTTTCCCCTGTTTGCGTCGAGCAATTCCTGCATCCGATCAATAATATCGTCTTTTGTCTTACAATCGCACTCTGCTTCAGGATTTTGCTTTTGATAAGGATACAACCACCACTCACTATCAAAAGCGATAATAGTTAATTGATCAGTCAGCTTTATTGCTATTGGATCCGGACAGCCATTGGCGGGCACCATCTTTAATAACGGATCATTTTGCTCTGCTAAATATTCACCCTGACGGATGATTTTTGCTAATCCCTGCGGCCCCATCTTATCCCAGTCGTGGTTCCCCGGAATAAAATAAACCGCAGCCCCTGCTTTACGCATCGGCAGAAATTGAGATTGCAAAATCTGTTTCGTTTCTTTTTCTTCTTTACTTCCCCGCAGCCCCATCCCTTTTGGATAAATATTATCCCCCAGGTACATTACCGTCGTTTTACCCTTAATTACATGGTTTGCTGCATTTTTGAGTGATTCCCGCTGTGCGATATTCATTTCTCCGGCATCGCCGATAAAAATTACCCGGTATTTTACCGAATCTTGCGCTCGTGTTAAGGTTGTAATGGTTACCAGGAAAAGTAAAAGAGTAAAGTATCTGATCATAAACGTTGATATGTTATTGCAACCCCTAATTATTCCTCTAAACTACGCTAATTTCATTGCCATATAATTTATTAAAGGTCATATTGAATATGGTGCGCTTTGGCACAGACTATTCATCCTGACCGAAATCCTCACCTAACAGTTATTTTACGTGATAAATCATCTATATTAGTTCAGAATCCTTTTCTTTATGTTCTGTTGTAATAATTTTCAATTGCTAAATTGATATAGCTAATCAAAAAACTATATATTGGCAGTACCGTTTAATCAAAGATCTAAATGTTAAAAACCAGATTTAATCCAAGTATCCAACGCATATTTGTACTTGTACTTGTACTTATCATGTTATCCAGCAAAAGCTACGCACAGCAAGCCTTTCACCCGGCAAAATTGGAAACGGAATACCTTGCAAATCCGATAGGGATTGATGCGCCAAAACCAAGGTTTAGCTGGCAGATGTCAGATCAGCGAAATGGTGCTGCACAAACAGCCTACCGCATTATAGTTGGTACAGACTCAGCAGCATTGGTAAAAGAACAAGCAATAGTTTGGAATACCGGTTGGCAGCAATCGCCCGCCAGCCTGGTAACCTACGGCGGCGAACCACTTAAGCCCTTTACGAAATACTTCTGGACAGTAGCCATAGCAGATCACCAACAGAAAAAATCGGCCTTGGGTAATATCGCCAGCTTTGAAACGGGAATGATGTCTATGAAAAACTGGAAAGGTTCATGGATTTCAGACGTATCAAACGTCAACCTCAAACCTGCCCCTTATTTTAGAAAGACTTTTCAGCAAGATAAAAAAGTAAAAAGTGCAAGAGCATATATTGCTGCAGCAGGACTTTACGAGTTATCGATCAATGGAAAAAAGATTGGCAATCATCGTATGGACCCGATGTATACGCGTTTCGACCGCAGAACGCTGTATGTTACTTACGATGTAACCGCTAACCTGCGTGAAGGAAAAAATGCCATTGGCGTGCTTTTAGGTAACGGATGGTACAATCACCAGTCTACTGCTGTCTGGGATTTTCATAAAGCTAACTGGCGTGCAAGACCAACTTTCTGTCTCGACCTAAGAATTACTTATGAAGATGGCACAGTAGAAACAGTCACTTCCGGAAAAGATTGGAAAACACCG
>Ga0247734_1000236_pt1 | contig 49443 bp, 48 predicted proteins | sample UWRJL103311B2_FD_180933 | JGI IMG/M metagenome (GOLD analysis project Ga0247734, IMG submission 180933) | Plant litter microbial communities from Arlington Agricultural Research Station in Wisconsin, United States - UWRJ-L103-311B-2 | ecosystem: Environmental > Terrestrial > Plant litter >...
TTGTAATTTGACCACCGGCCTGCCCGCCCCGGTGGGAGTGCTGGAAGTGTATTGTATGTATGTATGAGCTGGCATGGGATGAGATATTTCGGGCCAAGAGCCAGGGTCAGAATCAATAACTGTACAGTATAGTACAGTACTACCGTAGCGACAGCATTGAACCAGCAAATGAGTAACAAAACGCCAGAGTTCCCAGTCGTCGGGTCCTGCCATGTGCTGTCCTCGACATCGTAACTCACGCGTCGCCTCACGAACGCAGCCTTTGCAACATCTGCCAGCATTCCTCACATCCTCACTCGTCCGACCTGCCCCAAACCTTTGGTCACCGAGCCCTTTCTCTCGTAAGCATGGCGACCACCACAGGCCAGGCAGAGCAGCACCCTACCCTCGATTTGCATGATGACCGGTATGGCAACCCTGTCGAGACACTTGTGGGCGAGAGAATTGCAAGCACCTCTACGATTCACGAGAAGAACCACGACGCACCAGCTCATGTTCTGGAGAAGGGATCCAGCCATAGCAATGATGTATACAGCCAAGAGAAGACGGGCCCTGAAACCTCAGACCCGGAACAGGCTCAGAATGATTCCAGCCAGTTCCGCAGAATGGGTCGGCGACTTCGTCCGAATAAGCTGGTACTAAGCGTGTCTTGCTGGCTTCTTGTCACAACGTAAGAAATCCTCACTGTGATAAACACCTAAAACTTATATAAATCAGATGGTGGATTGTAGGGCTAGTCTATCATAGACCTGGTACTAAGGCATACTACAATTGGGTCCAGCCATTCTTGATCTGGCTCGCCATTACGATACGAATTGTCACCCTGTTCGTCCCAGCTCGACTTGTTCTAATGTATGTTTGCTTCCCATACTTGTTTAATCTTTTCTATACCCTAAGACTAACAAACATAGCCCGTTTCGATTCATCTGGGGCAAAAGTGTTCTTCAGGCAGAGAAGCTGATTCCCGAGAAGTTTCGAACCATTGTCGGGGCCTTCATTGTCTTCGCGGCCATCATTATAGGAGCCTTCGTACCGGATGAGACCAGCTATAACAAACGCAGTGATCGAGCTGTTAGCTTATTCGGCTACTTGGTTTTCCTCGTGGCGTTGTACTGCACAAGCAGACACCGTACTCGCATCAATTGGCGTCCAGTGATAGTTGGAATTCTGGTGCAATTTATTATCGCGATCTTCGTGCTTCGAACTACTCTTGGGAAAGATATCTTTCAATTCCTGTCCCAAGCTTTGACAACGTTCTTATCATTCGCGTATAAGGGTGTAGAATGGCTTACGGACGAAAAAACGTCGAAATCCTTCTGGTTTGTGATAGGTAGCTTGCCGGTTTTCATCTTCTTTACGGCGATTGTGCAGATGGCATACTATGTCGGATTTATACAGTGGGTCGTGCCAAAATGCTCTTATCTATTTTACTGGATGTTAAATGTATCTGGCGTTGAAGCAATTGTTGCGGTTGTTTGTCCTTTTCTCGGAATGGGAGAGGCTGCAATTCTCATCAAGGGTTTCATTCCGCACATGACCCAGGCTGAAATTCATCAAGTTATGACTTGTGGATTCTCAACAATTTCCGGAGCATTGATGGTGGTTTACATCAAGTAAGTGATAAGACTTGATTTATCCCAGGAGATTACTAACGATCCGATCAAACAGTATGGGTGCCAACGGTCAAGCCGTTATTTCGTCCTGCTTGATGTCAATTCCAATTTCCATTGTCATATCCAAACTTCGTGTACCAGAGACTGAGGTGCCTCTCACAACCTCGCACATTTCAATCATCAACATGGAACCAGATGATGGAAATGAAGAAACTGGAGTATTGCATGCTCTTGCTAACGGTGCCTGGCTTGGTCTCAAAGTAGCTGGTATGGTTCTTGCTAATATTCTCGTCATCATATCGTTGGTGGCCTTGGTATGTCAAAAACTAATATCTGGCGGAAGATTTTGAGGGCAGCAGCTAACTATGTAAAGGCCAACGGGATTCTTCACTGGACGTTCAAGTACATTCAAGCGCCAAATCTTACGATTGAGCAAATCTGTGGCTACATATTCTACCCCGTGGCATTTCTCATGGGGGTTCCGCGCGATGAACTATACCCCGTAGCACAACTCCTCGGAATTAAGACCATCCAGAACGAGTTTGTGGCATTTGGTCAACTCACAAAGGGAGCTGCCTACGCCAACCTCTCCGATCGTGCCGAGCTCATCGCCACGTATGGGATCTGTGGCTTTGCCAATATCGGAAGCATAGCAATTATGATGGGCATTTACGGTTCATTCTCGCCAGAGAGAAGAGGGGATTTTGCAAAAGAGGCGGTCTCTGCATGTATCTGTGGCGCATTGGCTACTTTCATGAGCGCCAGCTTGGCTGGCATGTTGTTCTCCCTATAAAATGCGACACACGCTACTTGGTGGTAAATAGATGTTTTCGTATAGCATGGCTTCCCAATTATTAGCTTCTCCAAATGATAACGAGCACCATAATGCAAGGATGGGCATAGTGTGCTGTCCTCTCTTTTCAGGCATTGCGTCTTATCTAACCAGTAGAGGGAAAATGTAAATGTGTGAGCTTAACCATTGACATTCCTGACCCGTTGCCGTTCGTTTTTAGAATATTTGCATGAACAAACTTGGTGCTTTCAATTTGTTCTTAGCATTGCTCATTCTAGTTTGACATAAAACGGACCGGCAAAGTCGAGGGAGGGCTTGAAAGTACCGACGAATCATGCCTGATCCTCCCTGTCTCCCATTTGCCTGACCCCCTTTGGCCCCTTTCCCCTAACTACCGCTAGCTCATGCGTTACTTAAAATTCGCCCATTGCTACTGCAGTATTCTCATTAGATATGTGGGTGACCTCTCTCCACTTGGCTTTGTGATCTCTTCAAACCAAAACCGCAATTGTAAGTACGTACCGTACCCTACCACAGTGCTTCGGAGCCTAGAGCCCACCAAAAGCCAGCGTGCCCAGCATAGAGAGACACTAGATTTCATACGGAGTAAGGTAAGCAGGCTATTGTGCGGTTCGACCCGTCTGGGCTCCCGGGCCTTTACCTACACTCAGACAAGCTTAGGAGGAAAACGGCTGATCGCCCCTGTAGCTTGGCGGCAAAAGCCCAACGGTCTCCCCCGCAAAACCCTTACAGTATACAGTATACAGTATACAATAGAGTTTATTAGAGTTTGCTGAGCCACAGCGAGATTTATTTAGACTTACTCAAGTACAGTACAGTACAATCTCTCTTAACGCACTCTCCTTCTGGTCCCTACAGTAACCCTATCCCTACCTACGGTATAGTGCATAGAGTTTATTATATGCGCCGGAGGGAGGCACAGTGTAAGCAAAAGTACTGTGGAGGAAAGATTAATATTTCCACGATACACATGCAGTACTGTACAGGCCCCGCTTATGGTGATGATGGGGTACCACCACTACTGACGTCCGCAGGCGTCACGCTTGCCGTGTTGTAATCTCTTCCCGTACAACAAAATACAACACACTACAACACTACAACACTACAAACCAAAACCTCAACACCACGCAACACGATACAACAACCGTACCAAACCGCCACCCCGTCTTCAGCACCGAGCCCCCCTCGAAATACATACCCGGTAGCATTTTAAAGATGCTTGCCATGTTGGCCGTCAATAACGGTACTAGAACCCTCTGAACCTATTTAAAATGCCTGTAAGGAATCAGCATACCTAATCGGTGGAATCATGGCATCTCTATACCGATATGCTACCTCGCCCTCTGTCGCCGGCAATACCGCCGTTGGTGTTCATAGGCGGCGCACCGTGAATGTATGCGCGCGTTGCCATAAGAGAAAGAGAAAGGTGCGCCCGTTCGTGATGATGTTGCCTGTGGTGGCTAATGTTTGTAGTGCGATCGCAAATTTCCTTCATGTACTGGTTGCAGTCAAGCTAGGGTTGAATGCACCGGATTGAATCCAACACGCAATGGAGATGCTCCTCGCAGGTGAGAAATTAGTTACCTCAATCATCAACTCATTAGTGGATGACATTTGTTTGATAGAGCTAATCAAATGTTATAGCATTGTCCAGTTCTTGGAAAGAGCGATTGCGCAGGTTGAGATGGAGCTTGCAACGTCCTCCACCCTCACATCTAAATCCCAAGTCAAATCACTCGAAAAAACATACAACGCGACTGGACAACTTTTACCGAATGGCCTGTCAATGCGGCCTACTTCTCTGGGATCGAATTCGGCACCATACCACAGTGCTATTGCATCCGCACGAACATCTGGGCTAGCAACTCCAAGTACAGTCTTGGATGATTATGAAGGAATACCGTATAAGAGTGCCATGTTGTTGAATACAGAACTGCCGTTGCCACTTACCGACAAACAGCGTGACAGCGAGCTGTTGGAGCAAGGTTCTCGAGGGGAGCTTGGTCTGAGAGACTCTATACGGCTCCCACTTGAGGTTGCGAAACGGCTCTTTGAAACCTTTGTTGAAAAGATCCTAATTCAGAATCCAATATTCTTCGAAGACGATATCCGGTCTCATTTCATTGCGGTCTATTGCACCCCAGGACTAAAGCCAACAGATATTAGTATATTCATGGTCTCAATGGTATTGGCCATAAGTACAATGACCTCCAGAGCTTACGATTTTAACAAAATCGTCCAGCTCAGTGAATCACTCCACTCCGAGGCATTGAAGCATTGCAATTTTCTCGGCACTCCAGGGATCGTAGCTTTACAGGGAATATTACTGCTAATGCAGTTCGCTGAACTACTTCCTTCTACAGGAAGTCTTTGGCATTTAGCTGGGGAAGCTGTGAGTCTAGCTCTGCAACTGGGTCTTCACCGTGACCCACAGGCAGCAGCAGACCTCGACTTTGTGTCTATCGACCTTCGTAGAAGAGTGTTTTGGACGGTAAGGCTATGAAAAATCTATAACACGTCTAAAACTCACTTATGCATAGGTATACTGTATGGAAAGATCCATCACTGTTACATCGCATCGTCGATTCATTCTCAAAGATGAGCATATAAATTCAGAGTTTCCGTCTGAGTTCGAAGACTCTCATATCAAACCCGAAGGAGTAGTTCCCGGGGGAAGGAGAACCAAGCTCCAATTTCTCAACTACATTCGCTTTCGACAAATTCAATCAGAAATTCTTGCTGTCCAATTCTTTGATCGCGAAATCCCTTATGATACTTACGGAGAGTGGAGTGTGGCGGTTGAGAAACGACTTGTGAAATGGCAGCATGATTCTCTGTCCCAATCAGAGATCGCCCCAGATTGGTTTCATCATGCAGTTTGGCAGTGGTAAGATTTCCCAGTATTGGTTTTCATTTTCGCGCGTTTTGCTGCTACTTCTCGAGATGATATATGCACATTGAACAATCTCAGGTGAATTGCTGGGCCAGGCTTTGTTCTAGCAATACAGGTAGAACACACAGCAGTATATGCCCGTATTTTATTTAGCAGCAAACCCTTCCTATGCTGCCTGAGATACTCTGCAAAGTTTTGCCGTGTAGTATCAAATTTCGAAAATGAACTTTTTATTAGAAAAACAATCTCTGCATAGTTGCTAATAGCTAGAAACTGATAATTCTCTCTGCGGGCATTAGAAAGCAGCTAATTTGTGTACAGTTACTTGATGCTTCATCGCCCATGCCCGCGAAACCCAATACCATCAGAGAAGTCGATGATGGCATGCGTGGAGGCGGCTATGGGGCTCTCTAAAGGCTCCCGGGAGTTATTGAAAACTGGCTACCTGACATATCCGTTCCATAACGCTCACAACGGATTTGAAGCGACAACAGTTGTGCTTTACGGCCTGAAACATCACCCTAGATTGATGCATGACCGATATGGGAATGATGATGTAGTTGATCTGATATCTTCCTTATCCGGCTTATTTGTAAGTTCTATTCTGAATTACCAGTGATGATTTTAACGAGCCCTTCTAGGATCTTCTCTCTGTGAGATGGCCAGCGGCTTCATCGATTGGCGAGTTCTTACATGATCTGAAAAAGTCTACATTGAAAGCCTTCTTGGAAATACCCAACGCATCGCCGTTATCATATGAACTATACCTGCCGAATCAATTAGAGAACATCGTGCTACACCAACCTCCAGAGGATTCTCCTGGCCTAGAAATTATACCTTTAAAGAAAGAGACCGCATCCCCGAAGCCCTCACGACGTGAGGCCGGGAGAGGTTTGACAGCAGCGCATGCAGAAACCAATTTCACAAGCCAAAACTTTGCAAATATCTCTGATCGTAGCTCGGATTTGGACGGTTGGTTGCATTCAAGTACTTACGGTGTACTCACGAGCGAAATCAAACCTGACTTTGATGCACCAACATGGCATGGCAATCCAGCAGCTCCTACAGAACCATCCCCTAAAGACTCATATACCTTTGGTCTTGACCTTGAAGTCCTACAAAGTACAACAAAGCTCCTTCCGTCTTGCAACCGATGTCGAGCCCGCCGCATAAAATGTGAGAGGGAGGTGTTAGAGTGTCAAAACTGTATCGATTCCGGTAGTGTGTGTATCTATAAGGATAAGCTTCTCGCGAGAGATATTCCATGTAGCTATATTGAAACTCTTCAGCAACGACTTCATGGAATGATCAATGATCAGAACCAACCACTACAAGATGACACGCCAATAACTGCCTGCTCTCAGATCATACTACAACAACCTGCAAACTCTGCCCATGTTCATGTTAGGACGACTGATATATACGAAAGTCCTGAATCCCCAGTCGCAATAAATCCAAATCTAGCCAATGCGACATTTTTTGGTTATACGAGCGCCGTGTCACAGATAGCAGACCAAAAGATATTTGCGCCGCCAACTCATGGAGAACAGCCATTTCGGTCGAAATCAACACATCGAGGTTTAAAAGACCTCTCTAGACAAATATTCAGACATGATCCGGAACTGCCCTCTGAATCTACTACAATCATGTTGATCGAGGTCTTCAACCACTCTGTCAATGTCATATACCACATCATTGATGAAGGCGTGCTTAACCGTATATTCAAAGAAGTATATAAAGGAGCTCCTGACATAGCACCTTTTGATAGACAAGCTTTGTACCTGGTGATTGCCATTGCGTTGCAAGTCTTGAGCAAGGGAGATCCTGCCCTATCCGCAACCTCATTAGCATATTTTCGCCAAAGTACGGTGGATTTTAGAACTGGAAGTCTGGAATTGAAGCGCTATAGCCTTCAATCTCTTCGCTCGACTTTGCTAGTCTGTATATATGTCTTGTTTCGGCCGCAGGCTGGAGATATATGGCGACTAATTGCTTTTGCATCTCGCGTATGTTTTGACATTGGAAATATGTCAAAACGTGACCAAGCCGAGCATCGAGCTTATTTCTTGATGTACCAAACCTTACATTGCATTGACTGCAACGTCTCGATCGTCTTTGGACGTCCGTCACAATTACCCCAACGTTCTGGCCCATTGACAAACCTATTACCAAGAGCAAACTCCGTCCTAAACCAGGGACGAGTGGCTCTTTATTACCACAATCTATCTCGAATCAAGAGCCATCTACATAATGCACTTATGATAAATTACTCAGATCATGTTTCAGCGCATCAGAAAATTCAAAAGGCAGTAGAGGAGTGTCGGACGCATCTCAATAATTGGCGAATTGGTTGGAACGCGGAAATCGAAGCCAGCAAGAAAGATTCAACTGGAGAAAGAGCACTATCCGCGCTGAATACCTGGGGTAACCTTCTTTACTATGACACATACCTGCTCTTGCAGCGTTATTCCACGGCACCTGTACCCGCGGATGATAAAATGTATGCTGTCAGCAATCTTTTGCAAAGTTGTAACGAGATTTTTGATGAAGGAGCCGCAGCCATCTCCCAGTATCTTTCCGACTCACCAACAGGAGCACCTGCGTATTTTTATCCAACTGTGTGGACTTGTGCCCATACAATTCTTTGTTCTGGAATAGATATTGTGAATTTGAAGAATGAGACTACTGGCGGAACCCAGGATTCCACTTTCAGGACCTGTATTACTCTCTTGGCACACTTAGAGGGGGATCCAAATAACCTGTTAGAAGGTTTTACGCCAACACTAGAGGCGCTATATGTGTCGAAGTAGCTTTGATAGTTGAGAGCCAGCGAACAACTGCTCATTGCCAACAATATTTGTCTCAGAGAGCTGAACCCCTGCCAGCTAATCGTGTGGACTTCAAAGTTTTACTACTTGCCGGGATCTATTACCATTGATCCACGATGTAGCGCATGTCTTGATAGAAGGGTTTCAAATTTATCTATATGATATCAGCTGAGACATAAAAGTAATCCATTACTATCAGAATCCAGAAGGTATGTAGATCACAGAGTATATCCTGACAGCGACTAATGATGGCATAGTATAGAGACTTAAGCCCTACTATCTAACGCTGCACAACTTTTTGATAGGTGGTTAGGGGCTGAACAAGTTGAATATCTGCAAAATAACAAATAACCACTGTTCTCTAGAGGAACAAGATGAGGTATTTTGTAGAGATGGTGTCTTCCTATTTGTTCCGTTGTCTTACAAGTAAATACCTGTACATTTTTGGTGCATTGTTGCCAATTAGGCGACTCTCGTGTTGGCGGCATTGTGTTGAACGTGTTGCTGATTTTGGGCAGCCATGAGAACTGAGGACTACAAAAATTGAAAACAACGAGGCTAAATAAATGCTCCAAATATTTTAAGTACATAAGCAAATGCAGTGAAATCTCTACAGAGAATGCTGATCTGACACAATGCCATTTATATGATCTTCGCTCCACATTTGAACCACATTGGCTTAGTGAGATTACTATTGGTTAAGCGTTTGCTTATGTTTCATCTCGCTTATATAACAGCCGACGTTCGGGTTTGAAGCTAGATGGGCTGAGGAAGTTTGGGTATAAGGGGGGCTGAGAAGCCACTGAGCCTCTCGCAAAGCAGACCAAAAGAGTAATGCGGTCAAGAACAATTATAATCGTAATTCCTTCTCCAGTAGTTTGGTATTGTGTAGAAACTAACTCCTTACAAAATGACCAAACCCCTAAATATAGCATTTTCACTTCCAGCTGCACCTTTAAAGATTTCCTTTACATATCAACGCTCCCACCCAAACCATTGTAGTGAGGTGGGAATCACAATATGGCAATCGCACTAGAAGAAGAAATTTATCGCCATTCGTATTTGCCTTTACCAACGGGCCAAAGACGCTCATGCAACACCGGATCAGTAATACAGTGTCTCCATGATCATGCTCGCCACCTACTCTTGTTCTTACTCCCCAGCTTCATCTCGCGGCAATACGCGCATATCCCGAAAGAACCACCAAGACTTTCGGAAACTTCTTTCTTAAATGGTATCAGGGGAATTTTCGCATGTGCTGTGTTCATCGAGAACTTCTCGCAGCCTTGGCAATATGGAGTCGACCATAAATACGGAGAAGGAAACGATCGAAGATGGATACACATTCCAATAATTCGAAGTTTCTATGCTGGGCCATCTGTCACAGTATTTTTTGCAATCTCAGGATATGTAATATCGTACAAATTTCTGCTTCATGTCAAGAATCAATCGCATGAGAAACTGGGTATAAATATCAGTTCCTCAATTTTTAAGCGGGGACCACGCTTGTTCATACCGCCTCTGCTTTCGTCGTTCTATGTCGCTATCGCAACCCAGTTTGGCCTACTTAAAATCCCTGATGTTAATACTACAAAATGTACTCCAAGGCTGCCACGGACTTTCAATTCACTTTCGGAGCAGATCGAGGACTTTTCACGCTTCGCGAGAGAGGACTTAACGAACATCTGGAACTGGGAAAAGCGAGAGTCGAGCTATGATGCCAATCTCTGGACAGTTCCCATACAATTTAGGAGCTCGATGGCAATCTTTATCATCTTGCTGGGTACGGCTCAGCTCCGACCTGCTTTCCGAAAATACTTTGTTGTACTTCTGTTTGTCTACTGGATGCTGGAAGGCCGGTGGGAATTCGCTACTTTTCTTGGAGGGATGTTCCTAGCAGAGCGCGATATTGAAAGATTTGTCAAAATTTATCGAAACGCAAACCACGGTGCCCTTGGGAACGGCTCTAGTCCTATAAAAATATTCTTCAGAAACGCACTTTCAGCTCTCTGTCTACTGGTAGCTTTGTATCTAGGCTCCTTCCCGCAAACCTCAGCTGGGGATACCCCAGGATTCATGACCCTCTCACGAATATCCCCTAACCATGAGATTTGGAAAACATATTCGGCACTCCTACTCCTCTATACCATCGGTCGATCTCCACCGCTGCACAAGATCTGTTTACTACCAACCACACAATATTTAGGCAAAATATCATACGCGATTTATCTTGTGCATGGACCGATACTCCTCACGTTTGGCTATTCTCTTGTGCCATATGTATGGAGATATACGGGAAATGATACATATTTAAAATATGATGGTGGACTTGGTTTGGCATTTATAGCGGTGATGATTGCGGTGGTTTTTGTGGCGGACCTTTGGAGGCGGGTGGTGGAGGTGCCTTGCGGAAGGCTTGTTGAGTGGTTTCAGACGAACCTTTTTGTTAGTATTAAGTAGAGGCTTTGATACGCGAATTGATGTCTAAATATGTTAAGATAATCTTGACGGTCAGTGCCAGTGAAGTTTATTTGAATATTTGTAATTGCGTGGGCTGAGAACAAGGAGGCAAGGTTTCTATAAGACTATGGGGGAAACGAATGAGAGGCTCTCGAATGCCTCTCTTCCTAGAGAATAACCCTTAACACCTAGGGTCAACGATGGTCAAACACGCAATGCCGTTCAAGGTCATCCGAATTATCCACCCTGACTTTACCGCTTAGCAGTCTGCAATTAGGCCTATCGAGAGCTCGTTAAGGTATACGAGGTAGGACGGTTGGCAACTGATTGTCGATCGAAAAAGTCGCCATACGCTTTATCTAAAAGAAGAAGCAAGAGTGATATTATAGCTTCAAATAATACCCGTTTTGCCGAACAACTCGCGCGAGTTGAAAGGAGAGTCATTGGAGTGAAGTGGATATATCTCCAATAGATGTACCCAAACCCCAAGTTTATCATACTCAAAGCAACATATATGTCTTTTTAGATCTGCCTACTTTGATATTGTGAATAAACTGTCCACATAGCAAGTACAGTACAATAGCTGCTATACAATTTAAACACTCTAAATTCCTCATACCTAAACCAGTAGTTTTGTCCAGTAAGCTAGTATCTAGATGTATAGCCAATAGGGACGGAGAATAGCGTGCAGCACAATGCGGCAGGAAGCCGCCAAACGACTGCATTCGACCCCAATCGGTTCAATCTCCTGACAAAAAACACTAAAGTGACACTCCGTACGTATGTCTACGGAGAATGGTTCCGGCGCACTTCGACAACAGGACGCTCAAAATGTGCACACCGCTGACCCACCAATGTATCTTCAGTGTGCCAGATGTGCGATGCAGCCACCAGGGTACTGTAAAGCCGGTAGGTCATGTTGCGTTGAACCTCATCAAGTGCCAAGACAGGACCGGGGCACCAAACACCCGACAATCCGGAATCGTGCGGCAACCAGGATAACATGCATCTTCAGCATGCGGCGTCACCTTTATGTTTGGCTCTGCCTCGGAATTAAATCGCTAGGTTGTTGTTGTAGTTCCTTTTCTTTCTAACCTCCCGGGTTGGTGGTTCACTACAAACCAGAGTGACATTGCAAAACTTCCCCCACCCCTTTTTTTAGGCGAGCCTCTGGGTTAGCCCCCTAGATTCTCCACTTTTCCTCGGTTATTATTTGACAAGGGAAAGAAGAGATATGTAGTGAGGCTGTAAATATCACCGGAATCAAAAGAGCTGCATGCCGGAGGGATAGTCATCCGTGAAGTCGGTCGAGAAGGCGGTCGCGTTACACTGAGATGTCATACATATTTCAATTTAAACTATTGGCAACCCTAGCAAAGTATGTTTAAGTCAAACATAAACATTTCTCCCCGAGACACCAGGTCGAGGGATCAAGCCAACTCGTGTTTGATGTTTAACACATAGACATTAACTTAGATATCTTTCAGCTACATAGTCGGCACGCCCATATTCAATGCTTTGAGTGAGATGAAACGCCATGAAGTCACAATTGTGTTCAAAATACAGTCTTCCAATACCTATCCCCCACAAAAAGAAAGAATACACAAAGAACTGGCCAACTCGATTGAGCTCCCCCAAGTAGCCCCCATAATCCCCAGAAAAAGCCTACATACCACTACACCATTATCAACCCCTCCCTATAACCCCAGATAGAGAGGAAACCATAAGCACAATACCGATGTTTGTTGTACATACAATTCAGTGTCCTACAGAATGCATATTGAAAACGCCTAGTCAATTTCCCGTCTTTTCCTTTTTCCTGTGTAGTTTTATCTGCCTTTTCGCCCAAAGTCAAAGCAAGTTTGCAAGAAAGCATGCCAACCAGGACGCGCTGACCTATGTGACCGTGCTGATCGTTAAGATATGACGCAATGTGATCTGGTGTAATGTGATGAGAAGAGTTAAATTTTAAAGAGATGGCTACATCATTTGAGAATCAGCGCTGGCTATCAAGCTGCTGGAATTGTAGGAACAGATTGATTGTGCGACTGGTGGGACTGTGACTGCGACTGTATTTCCATTTGAGGGACAGCCATGGGTGGAGTTGGGTAGTATGCTCTACGTGATAGTGGTACATATTCGTGGCCACTTGAGAGTACAGAAGTGGATGGCGATGATAGTGTGCCATTGATCTCCGAGTAAGGCCCCGATTGTCTCCTATTAGTTGTTGTTTGGGAGGTCACGTAACGCAAATCCTCGGTGGAGTTGTTTGTTACGGGATATAGCCTCTCTTGAGTAGAATAAGAATCGCTTGTTTGTTGAGAAGACTCCGAGGTGCTAGGTAAGGTGTGATAAGATGCAGCTAAAGATGCGTTTTCGGCAACTGTAGTATCACTCAGGGACTTAACGCTTCCACCCATCATACCTGTATTCATCAGGCAATTGTAGGATGGGAGGCCATCCATACTGCGATTTGCCTGTGAATGAGAGTGCAGACTACCGTGGCTTTCACTCGAACGTAGAAGTGGTGGTCCATGTATCTGACGTCCAGTAGCTGGATATGGAAGAACTCGATCTGGATCAGCAGATGTCGTAGGCAAAGCTGTAGCAATTGAATTTAGCGAGAGACTTTTGGATTCTGGGCTTGATGCTGAACGAAATGGGAAGGTGCCTGGATTGTACTGCGGATGGTTAAGCAAGCCATCTTGTTCGAGGTAAATTGTATTATCTTTTGGAAGCGGTGTCACAGAAATCGCATGAGACCAATTTCTAGAGGAAGAAGATGAACCGCAAGCATATGGAGAGATTCCGAGCTGTTCCGACCCCATAAGTTGATAAGGTGAGCTGCTATAATCGATGTGCTCATCGGTGACCTCACCATAAGGATGTTGAAACGGGTATGGCTTAATAGGATATCCAAAAGAAGATACTGGGTTTTGACGATGATAAGGATATCCATCCAAGCCAAGGGGAGTAGGAGCAGCGAAGTATTGTTGTCCACTTGGGATATTGACGCCTCGATGGGGTCGGGTAACTGCGGAGGAGTTGTCGTATATTGTATCAGCTTGTTCACCTTTCAAAGGTGCTTCTTGAGATGATACCTGCATTTTCATCTTGTCAATAGTTGTGAGGGGGTAGCAGAAGGTAAATTTACCCTCAAAAATCGACACTGCTCATTTCCTGCAGATTTGCAATTGGTACAAGATCCACCATTTCCGGGATCACCACTGCAACGAATCTTGCGCTTTCTGCAGCGACCACACTATGCATATATCAGATGGTTGACTCGACTAGATATGAGGCTTGACAAGGAAAGCAAACCACTGACTGCAACTGGAATCCTCCTCCTCACGTTGGAAGTGCTTGGTTCGGGTTCAGGAATATTCCGTCCATCGTGTGAGTGAGATCGATGACCGATGTATGGGCCATGGTGAGGAAGGTCACGATCGTGGCTGATAGCATAGCCTTGACCTCTTCCAGTATATCGGCGGTGAAAAATAGGCTCGTCATCGTCATAGTATTGCGGACCGGATCCCATCTGCGTCTACGTTAGTTATTGTGTCCTGATTTGATTCCTTGCTGCCAGCATACCTTAGAATCTGGCTGAGGTGACTTGAGGAAAATGGCAAGAGGAGATAAAACTAAGCTCCGGAGGAGGCCCTCCGGAATAGACGTCCTTTGGCTTCTTTTTGAATCAGAAACAGCCCACAAATTTTGTTCAAATGCCCAACCGAAAATGTCAAGGCTCGTTGGTGAAAGGGTAACAATCAAGGCTGACGGGTCTGTGTGACTTGAAGGTCTCCTCCCATGTTTGCCTTTTTTTCAATGTGAAATATGGCTGCATGGCATCAAAAGTGATATGTATCTGTACGACCTATAAACCGTCCTTCCTAGGGGGATACTTCTCCAATCAAATACTGTAGCCCCTGCAACGTCGGATAGCTGCAGAAGCTGGTGATCCCTACCTTGTAGTTCCACTCACGATCTGCAGAATCATTGCATATTAAATAGCAGAGTACAAACAGATCAAGTGTCACGAGTTTTTCTACTCAATCAGCCACTACTACTATAAGGTTTCCGAGCAAAAGCTGATTTGACAGTGGCTGAAGCTATGGGCTTTGGTTGGATTACCGACTGTCAGATTTCAAGACTGTTTTAATCTGATGAAACGTGGTAATCACAAAACAAAGACATGCAAGTCTAAATGGGCGAGCATAGGAGGAGTAGATACTCTAGCCCTCAAGCCAGGTTTCCCCACACAGAAAGACAGGTCAAGATGCCATATGCATCTTCCCGTTGGCCCTTCCCCAAATCTCACTAGTGAACGCCCAAGTTGAGCTTCGGAGAAATGTGGTTTGAGGATGAACTCCAGGACAGGAAGTGACAGATAACGTCACAGGATGCCAGCATAAAAAAGGCAAACAGGACATTTGTAGTAAGTTATTTTCAATAGGTAGTCTGTCCAACGAGATCAAAACGTACTGTGGTATTAACGATTACAAGTTTGAGAATATTCGCCATCCTGCACTAAACCATAGTTTAATCTCAAGATCCAAGACCAGGTGGAATGAAAAACATGTTACAGGCATGTAGTCACTGTCACCTATATACGCCATACTGCCAGGGATATGTTTGTGACTGCTTATTCAAAAGGTATAAAGATCAAACAATACTGCAAATCTTGAACTAAATGAATTTACTAATGGCAGTTTTCATCTAACAGTATAAATTGTCGAATTTGATTATCTTGCAACCATCAATGTCGCCACCTCTATAGTGGGAACACGCTACCTAAGTAGTCTTTCCCCATCAGTTTATCTCTCACACTACACTGATACCATCAAGAAAACCTGTAATTACTCCTCAACGCCATGGAATGGGCTAGAATAAGAACGCTAACAACATGCGTTAAAGTCCAAGATATCTATTCAGTCCTAATTGTAAGGTACGGTACAACCAAATGCTGTATGACCTGCTCCAACCCTGCTCAAGTACAAACCCGAGATCATCTGGGCGATGGATACGAAGCCAGTCTAATCGAGGCTACAGCTCTATTTAAATGGGATGCACCAATGTAAATAAACTAAGTAAAATGTATAATTCTGGTTCAAAAGTCCGCAATCCAACCTTAAGCCGATTTGTTGATATGGAAAAACAACCTAAGCATCCTACGCTAGAAACTTCAAAACTTCTGCAGGACACAGAAATTTAACTCATTCATTAGAGTGATGCACCAAGCAATTCAATTTGTATGTTCAAATGTAAAAGAACATTCTAGACTAGAGAAATATTAATCTATCGTTATCACACCAAAGGCTGTTACAAGGCAGAGAGTTGCACCACAGAAACCTTGCACCCAGCGTATAAGACTGATCGGAAGAATTAAAGTATTGCACAGGTATCACGTTCGATATGCCGATGGGTTTGTTTAAATCGATAGATGGCTCCTTAGCCAGTCTATCATAGTCATGCAAATGCTCTGGGTGCGCAAAGACCCATGGTGTAATGAAATACCTTATCGAGCTCATAAGTGTGGTGCACCACTGTACTGACATACAACATATCCTACAATGAGCTTAAAGGGCAAGTATGGCGAGGCTGCCGTAGCAGGTAGGACTGCTCGAAAGTAACGTTAACAGCCTGGAAATTCACTGCAAGAACAAGCGCCTGAGGATCATAAAGGTGTAACGCTTACTAAATACTGATTCTAATGAAATGTGGTAAGACGGGAGATATCTACGGGGTATGGGATAAGGTTCCCCGGAGAACGCCCTGATGTCTTTAATACACCAGAAACGCATGATATTAGACCGAGCATTCTGGCCCCTATTTCAAACATGTAACACCTGTGGTCGGCACGTGGGTGCGGAGCAAGGAAACTGATACTACGGTTAGTTACGGATGACAAGGAGACCTGCTGTGGAGTAGATTCTCGCAATATGCAGACTCCCGTATGGCATGGACTACTAACCAATAACCAGCAGCTTTCTTTACTACCTGTACACGAATACCCGCATTTTTTGACCTGCTATTTCTTGCAAAGCAGACAGGGTCATTCTCTCTACAGACCCCAAATTTCGGAGAGACAGCCAATTATGAGACTCTTCTTGATTAGCTGTTGACTTTTCTAATGAAAACTGAGGAGGCTCTGCGTAGTAGGTCCGGTGTCCCCCATAACTCGCTAAGTAGGAGAAAGTCTGGAGATAAAAGGTTGCGCAATTGTGACACGAAGCAAGGCGCAGCGCAACATCTTCCTGTTTGCTATACAGCATCTGAAGATAGTCATTCGAGAGGTAAATTAGTATAGAGGGGGATAAACTTATATTGTACCAATCTTTTTATCGACCCTAATATATTCCTTGGCATGCTTAGACGTGGTCTGTTTGGCAGTTTCCTATAGCAAAACCATCAACTTTTCGCAGATAAAGCTGTATATTCAAGTAATGTGTATGACTATAGATATATTAACTAAATTAGAAAGTGGTTAGATTGATCCACTTCGAAGAATAGAATGTTAGGGTACTTTATATATATAGCAGTGATATTGGAGTTCGGTGCCATCAGATTAGCTGATGGGTCAGCTGGCCTTTCTAGAAACAACTCATAAAATGATAGCTACTAGAGGGCATTTTAAAGGAATAGGAATCTGGCTGTCACTGTCATTCTAAGAGGGACAGAAAAGGTTCACGAATAGAGATTCTAAGACTTGTGCCCTGAAACTTTCACGCCAGATGATTGGTTTGAGGCTAATATTTGAATCTGTAGCAATCTGTATTTAGTTCTTATATATATTCTGAGCTATGCCCAATGCGCTTGGATATATCAACTTCCAACACACGAGAAGAGTGGGCTTGAGGCGGCTTAATGATGACTTGATGATAGCTAGAAATAGAAGAGTGTATTGTATGCAAGATATCGATGACATACTTTTGGCGTGTGGAACACCTCGATACAATCAATGCAAGTGTTTTGCACATCAAGTTGCACGAAATTATTGGCGCGCGGTTAAATATGCCATCTATGGGTCACGTGATGCGAAGAGCTCGGTCCCAACAAGCATTAAGCGCGATACAAGTGACGACCGCAACAGATAACTAGTAATACAACCTTATTGAGAATTCTAGATCGCATAGTGTAAGCACAATCAACTCGTTTCATAAAATGAGTGTGATCCTTGAAACCTCTGCGGGTGATATCGTTATCGACCTGCTCGTGGAGCATTCCCCCAAGCTTTGCGAAAAGTGAGTACCATCCTAGCTCCCCTTGCCTTTAAATAACTAAAAACATAGTTACTAAGACTTCGACCATGATTTAGCTTTCTGAAGCTGTGTAAAACGAAATACTACAACTTCTCCCCGGTTCACAGTGTTCAAAAGAACTTCTCCTTTCAGACTGGCGATCCGCTTGGTCCCTTCTCCCAGCACAGTGACGGAGGAAGCTCAATATGGGGGAATCTTAATGGACCAGCAAAAAGGACATTCGTGGCAGATTTCCACCCAAAACTGAAGCATGCCGAACGAGGGACAGTCAGTATGGCTACAGTGCCCAACCCAAGAGATCCCGATCAACGTCTAGCAGCCAGTCAATTTCTTATAACATTAGGAGACGAGCTTGATTATTTGGATGGAAAAGCTGCGATATTTGGTAAGGTTGTGGAGGGGTTTGATGCGCTGGAAAAGATAAACGAAGCGTTTTGTGATGAGAAAGGTCGACCTCTGCAGGATATTCGCATCAAGCACACGATCATATTGGAAGATCCTTATGATGACCCACCTGGATTAATCGAACCTCCAGAGAGTCCTGCACCATCTAAAGCTCAATTGGCTACAGTGCGGATAGGAGATGATGATATACTCGAAGAGGATGCAGATCCAGAGGCGGTTGAGAAGCAGAGACAAGAACGTGAAGCTAGAGCGCAAGCCCTGACTCTGGAGATGGTTGGGGATCTTCCATTTGCAGAAGTTAAGCCTCCTGAGAACGTTCTATTTATATGCAAGCTCAACCCCGTTACTGCAGGTCAGTTTTTCTGGTCTCCATATGTATTTGACAGAACATTATGCTAATATACTTTGCAGATGAAGATTTGGAAATGATCTTTTCTCGTTTCGGGAAAATTTTATCCTGCGAGATAATTCGCGATAAACGTACCGGTGACAGTCTTCAATACGCATTTATTGAATTTGAGGAGCAATCATCTTGCGAGCAGGCTTACTTCAAAATGAAAGACGTTTTGATTGATGATAAGCGCATCCATGTCGATTTCTCGCAGTCCGTTTCTAGACTCTCTGATTCCTGGAGGGACAGCACGAACTCTAAACGCAGGCATGGGGGTGGGGGTTTCGGTGGCGTCAGTGGGTTAGAGAAGAAGAGACAGTACAAAGCAGGAGATTATGGCGGGGGAAGGAGAGATAAATATGGAATGGTGTACGACGAAGATGATCTGCGGAGGAGACATAAGCAGGGTGAGAAGTATGATATTGAGAAGAGAGAGAGGAGTCGGAGTCCACAGAAGGAGAGATATGATGAATCAAAAGATTATCCAGGAGGTCGTGGTAATCGGGAGAAGAGAGGTGATAGGGGGTATGATCAGCGGGATCGTGGTGGAAGCCATCGTGAGGATGACAATTATAGACCGAGACCAAGATGATGCTCTAGGAGCGTGATCAATCCAAAATTTGTGCTCTCGACTGGCAGAAGTCCTGCATCTGTATTGTTATTTAGTTCTTGAACGTTGATGCTTGCTATTCATTTAGCATGATTAGCAAGCTCCAGAGTCTCTTTTTAAGTCTTAAATTTGGTCCCACGGATAGTGCAAATAAATTATATCTGTACTAGTGAATCTGAACCCTTTGGGGCAAATAAATATCACAAAAGACAGTAGTTACCCTAGATATAAGGCTTAGTGATCTTACTCAGTGATCTTACAACACACCCTGTCTCACTAATCCTTTCACTCTATCCTTGATCTACTACTATATTAGTACCCCATCCCAACTAGCTCACTAAAGACCAACAATATATATTACACCCATTAGTACACCAATGGCTCTGAAAGAACCGGATTCTTCCTTTTCAGTTGCTCTAATAGTATGGGCAGAGTTTTCGTCAATTCTGGTATCTGGCGACCAAGCTTCACGGGCATAAGTACGAGCAGAGCTATGGCACAACATATTAGGCTTCCATTGTACAGTTTGCAATGAGGGATCGAAGACAGGCATATTATCCAATGCTGTTATCTGAACCTTTGAACTCCCTGGTGTCCGTACCTTGCTCTAGGCTTCAGGTATAACCAGAGTGGAAACGTGCTGCAGCAGTGGAATGGTTATAGCAGATTTTGGAGACTTTTTCAATGGTTTCGGACATCCTTTAAGCGTCCCGTGGAGGTTCTAAGTTGTTTCATGATTGTCATACTCGAGTGAGGTCCTGAGAATTGAAGGTTCAGTGTACTAAATCTTAACATTGGCGCCTTGAAACCTTCCATAGTTTCTACATAGCCTCTATTATTTCTCCTGGCTGTCATTGGTGTTCGAGAGAACAGGAAACAGTTATCAGTTGCTACATGCTGAGCCGAGTTTCGAGTAGTTTCGAGTGGAATCACTACAGGATTTTTGATAGTAGCAGGGAGAGGAGCGACATTCGACCGATTTACCAAGTCACCAATTGACGAGGACTTAACTAAAGCGTCTCCAGGCAGCTGAACATTCGGTTGGGAGCCTTGAGTTAGGAGTGCGGCTGTATGTTTCATCACTGATTGTCGTGTAGAATGGGTCCCCTCTTTAATCGATGCAATCAATGAGATTTCCAAACCTATATTGGCTCGATGTGGACTAAAAAGGCTGTTCAACTCTGTAGTAGAGATCGAGCGATTAGGCGGCGGCTTTTTATTTTGAGCCGGTTGTTATTCATTTGAACGGTGTGTCTGTCGGTGTATCTGTTTGGAATGTTTGGGTTCTTGTTGATTTTCGCACGCTTAGCAGGACCCCCAGACCGGCTTGATTCGAAGGTAGAGTCACCTATGGAGAATCCGGATAAATCAAGCGCAGAATTTAGCCGTTGAAAATTGCCGAACGTGTTCCGTGCTGAGTTCCAAATTTAGCTGTGTAGTTAAAGCTAGAGCGTGGTGATTGTCTTGATTTACAATGGTGGAGGTGTTTGCGTGTATCTGGGGGAGTTGAGAGGTAAGAATAGGTCTATCTTCTGTTTGAAACACCTTGCGCACGCCATGGGTTGAGAGCTAGCTAACTGCCTTATGAATCAAACGTATTACTGATGATCTTCGTAAATTTATAGAGGGGTCTGAACTTGCAAGTTTTTGGTTACTTTTACCCAAAGATGGACGGACGACATTGAAAGGGCCTAGCCATTTTCTGTTGTCTCTGCCACATAGCTTTATGAAACAGTGTACCCATATACGGTGCTGATCTTTCTGAAACAATAGATGGCGATGTGTGTATATTTGACATCTTTGCCTCCATATAGTTTTCGGGCAACACCCTTGGACATGTTTCGATAATCAGAACATGGTTCATGCTCACTTAAGGTTCGCTGTTCGACTATTTAAAGAGATTGAGAAAATAATAAGCGTTCTTCATTAGACTGAGGGGTTTGGACTTGACCGGACTGCTTTAGAATTAGTAATTTGAGGAAAGCGGAGAACGCTGCTGGTTTTCTCATTAGTTTATCCTTTTCTGGTGCCACGACCCAAATGTTCCCTATTGTCCCTAAAGAAAGCAACCATTGAAAAAACCTGATAGCAGCGATAAGTGAGTGGCTTGTCAAGTTCCAGGTCTTATTATATTACGGTCTCACATATTTAATGTGGCGAAATGACACATCTGCTCAAAAGTATCATGGTAGACAAGAACTTGAAATGCTATAACAAATCTGAAATATTCTGACGATATTTGATTGCAGCAGCTGGCTCACCTGTGCCCCGATCCAGAGCCGGGTAAAACTCCAGTCTGCAGTAAATCTCCCAATACCGTAATTGTGTCCGCGTAAACCGTGGCGATGCCCATGTCATCCTCATCTACATACTTTTCGATATCACCGTAAATTTCGTCCATGTCGGTATCGCTATGCTCCGAGGAAGGTGATCGGGGCTCGTCTTCAATCTCCTTACTCATAGCTTCCACCACAATTACTCGGGTGCTCTGGACCAAGCTGTTGACCCTTACCATATCGGTTCTACTCATTACTTTTTTACTTCCGGATTCAAAGCCTGGTAAGATATCGCCGGTAATGCTATCTTCACCTTTTAACAAGCTTGAAAACGCATGATCAAGCTTCTTCAATAGCTTCAAGGTCGCCTTCGGGGCTGCTGGAAAACTAGGTAGATATGAAGCCACACTTAGAGCGATAGTCAGAAGGTATGGAACTTGTAAGCTAGCTATTACTACGTGTCAGCAAAATCAGGAACATGGAGTATATCCAAAGAAAAGAGACGAACGGGTTCCAGAAAGCCATAAGACGTCGACCACTTCACCCAAATCCTTGCTAACCTCAGTCATACTAACATAACCTTGGACCAACCCGTTTTGTGGGGGTATAAACTTTCTAGCATAGCGCCTCTCGACATGCTGTAATCTGGTCTCAATGTAACGTCTTGTAGTCTCTTCCTTGGCTGAGCCTGATCTCAAAGGGTGAGAGCGAGGATGAGGAAGATTAGATAAAGATGAGCTTTGGGATACGCCACTCGGGGCAGGGGATGGGAGCGAAGGAGGCAGGAAGCCCCCAGACTCTGTTATATTCTCAGCCATATTTGTGTTTCATTCTTGTGTTATAATTCGACTTTGGTCAGAGGAAAGAGGGATAATAAAGGGGAGCAGGTTAGAGCTAGCTGTCACGTGTAAACTAGACTAGGCCGGGGCCGTTCGGTTCGCTGTAAGTTTAGAACCAAGATGCATCACGTATCAGTCCAGTGAGCCAGTATCTTGCATTGGAATATGTCGTCAATAGGACCCTCGATTTAATTCGAATGAGTTGAAGCGTCCATGCCACGATACTGTAATACCCTTTTTACTAAAACTGGAAATGCTTTTTAGGCCAATAATTGAGCTGCAACATATCTGAAAACAGTCAAAACACCTTTAAATAGGAAGTTACCGGGCAATTCTCAAAAGGTAGCTCCAGAGCTCTAAAACTCTAAAGCTTTCAATCTTTCTCTGAAAAGTTGCAATAATTATTTGTCTTCATTGGAGAGTCATTGATAACTTTTTATTCGTCGCATTGTTTGGCACAACTAACGAAAGTACTTCAACCGAACCCTGCCTGAATTTTATGGCCTAATAGCAAATCGCGTCAGCCTGGTGCGACAGGTACGAGAGGTGTCAACACCTCAGCATTTAACAAAAGATGTCCGACATTGACGATTTATTTAAGGTAATATATACCTAGATATTACTTGTGGTTATTCATATGCTAATAGCAATAACAGAAACCTGCTCTGCCTAGTAACAAACGAAAATTAGACGCAGCCAGAGATCCCAATGAAATCTATAAATCCGCGAAGCTTGCATCAAACAGGGATGCGAAGAGCAACGGCCACTCTACTGTTGTAGGAGAATATGAAGACGATGTCGAAGCTGGGCCTTCACTACCACCCGATGATGAGGATGATGATACTGGAGACGACGAAGAAGGTCGATTTTTCGAAAGTGGTATCACACAACAGGAAAACGAGATTCTAGATTTCATGACTGGTGAGGATGGAGAAGAAATAGTACCTGAAAAGATAGATTCGGCATGGTTACGGAAGTTGGCTCTCAATTTTGAGAAGAAGATTACGAAGAACTCTGAGCTGAGAGCAAAATTCGAGGGGAATCCACAAAAGTTTATGGGAAGTGAAGCGGATTTGGATGCAGACATTAAAGCATTATCTATCCTGACAGAACATTCGGATCTTTACGGCGAGTTTGCAAAACTGGGCTGTGTAGGAAGTTTGGTTGGCCTGTTGGCACATGAGAATACAGACATTGCAATTGATGCAATTGAGATTATCAGCGAGCTCACAGATGAAGATGTTGAAGCCAAGCAAGTGCAGTGGGATGAAATTGTGGACGCAATGATAGAAGCTGATTTGCTAGACTTACTCGTTTCGAATTTTTCCCGATTTGATGAGGGGAATGAATCCGACAGAAATGGTGTCTACCACGCTCTGAGTGTTTTGGAGAACTTGGCATCCAGGGCGTCGATTGCTGAGAAGATCGGCCAGGAAACAAGCGTCTTGAAGTGGTTACTCGGGCGGATGCAGAAGAGAGAATCTAGAATTGGTCAAAATAAACAATACGCCGCCGAAGTACTTGCTATTTTGTTACAGTCTTCCCCTATCAACCGAAAGAAACTATGCGAATTAGATGGGGTAGATCTTCTTCTACAACTACTGGCGCCATACCGAAAGCGAGACCCAACTAAAGGAACGGAGGAAGAAGAGTTTGTAGAGAACGTGTTCGACTGTTTGACATGTGTGGTCGACGAGCCAGGAGGCAAACAGAAGTTTGTTGAGGCTGAAGGTATAGAACTAGCATTGCTCATGATCAAAGAAGGCAAAATGAGTAAGTCTCGAGCATTACGACTTACAGACCATGCACTTGGTGGACAATCAGGCGCAGAGGCTTGCGAAAAATTAGTTGTGGTTGCTGGTCTTAAGGTGGTATTTGGATTGTTCATGAAAAACCATGATGGCCAAGCAAATGAACATCTTCTTGGAATATTCTCGTCGCTACTGCGATCTTTACCCGCAAACTCAGCAGGACGGATACGGACCCTTGCAAAGTTTGTCGAAAAGGACTACGAGAAGCTTGGGAAACTGGCCAAGCTTAGAAGAGATTATGCATTCAGGGTAGCAAATGTAGACGACGAGATTCGGAAAGAGCAAGTACAGCTCAAGTCAGAGCAACGTGAGGAAATGGCCGATGAATGGGACTCTCGGAGACTGGATGCTGGCTTGTTCTGCTTGCAGACTATTGACATTATACTGGCTTGGCTTATAGCGGAAGATGGTGGCGCGAGTAAGGCGATACAGAGCTTACTTGCGGAGCATGGTGAATCTTTTGCTGGGATCAAGGGTACGATACAAGAGCAACTAGGTTCAGTTGTAGGAGACACGGAAGAAGAAACGATGACGAAAGAGATGCTCAGCGCTCTCTTACAGTTTTTAACATAGCTAAATGCCTAGTCATTCATGCAAATTTATGTAGATGTATAACGTGTTGGCACTGTAACAAAAATGAGAACACTACTAGCAACTTGTTTAGATGCCGAATTTCTCTAGCCACCATACCTCATTACAACATTACTTCCTATATACATTTATACATTTATCTTTGTATTATATCGATGTCAAGGCCACAACGTCATTCGCGGTAGGTGAAATACTTCACCTTATTGTATAACCAACAAGTCTTGTAAGATCGCTAGGAAGGGTTAGCCTCTAAATCTGGCCGCCGCTCTTCCCAGGTCTTTGCATTTTTCTTCGTAATCAGCCCTCCTGTCCATATAAAACATGGAACAGCAGCCGCAAAGCTGAGAATCGACAATGACCATCCCATTGTGCTCCAGCCCGCTGAATCTCTGATATAACCTGCCCAGAGAGGTCCTATCAAGGTACCAGCTGCAAATGCTGCAATGAATAACCCGTAAGCTTGAGCATAAGCTCCATTAGGGCCGTATAAGCCAGGGTGTTTCTTTTCTTTCGCAGATACAACATAGGTAATCTCAGCCGAGAGTGGAGGCATCACCTATATAAAAAAAATTAGCCCTCTAATTAGCTGATGTTTTTGGAAGCCGGCACAATTAGCCTTGTCATTGGTTGTAGAACTGGAACTGGTAATGAACCCAATGGCTTCCAAAGCCATTTCTGGAGCCGAAACGCAACAAAAAAAGTAGTTCAAGTCGGCTCCTGCTATAGTTGCCGGATTTTTGACACCGTGTTCCAAAATGAAATTGTTTTTTATGGGGGATTGACGGACCAAATTAAGTGCAAACCCAATGAGGGCAAGCAATGCACACAATAATACTTTCTGCCTTATCGAGTTATGTGTGACGAATCGTAAAAGTATCCAGAAAGGAATTTGGAAGATGAATCCAAACACACACAGCCATCTTGGTCCATGGCGATCCGATATCCAACCTACTACAGGAGCCAAGAAACCAGGTATGATAACGGCTAAGAAGATGAGGCCAGCACCTATGGAATTCCAGCCAAATGTTTCTTGAACGAATAGAGGAATGACGCTGTCGATGGCTGTCAGAAGGGATCCTTGGATAATGCATCCCCATAATGCTGCAAGCAGACGCCGAGACTTCAAAAGGGTGAGAATTGGTGGGTATTTGCTTCTTCGTGTAGCTATGACGGGTATTGGTCCCGATATACAGTCTGGCGAAATCTTATCTGCGGGGGTCCCTCCTACTCTCTCCTCATTCGATGTGTTGTTTCCTGAACCTGTCTCCGCCTTCTTCTCCTCTGCTATCTGACTTTCCGAAGATTTTACGTCCGAATTCACCTTCCCATCCGACCCAGTTTGAACATGTCGGGTTGCTACCGGTCCATCATCCAACCATTGCCTTGCTATTTTCTTCTCAACAAGAACGAGACGAAGAACTATATCCAAGGCAATCAATGCGAACGCCACATAGTATACAGCATAGTAACCGGATTTATCGTATAAAACCCCTCCAACCAAAGGGGCTACTAATATCCCCAAAGATAAACTGAGAGCTATCCATCCCAGAACCTCTCCAATCTCCTTCTCCCCAACCGTATCAACTAGTAAGGCGATGCCCACAGTCCATACAATTGAGCCAGAGAAACCCTGAAGTATTCGTCCGACAATCATCAATGTGACGTTCCTCGCCAACATCAGCATTATTGTGCTACCGCATAACGCGAACAGGCCTAATAATAGTGGCATACGTCGACTAGAGGATTTATCTGCGAACCAGCCAGTAATCGGGCTACCGAGAAGGAGGGCGCCTCCATAAACTGACAGGAGAACTGAGACATAGGATTGCGACTCGGATTCGGGTGTGCCTGTGCGGCTTGTGAGCGCAAATGGTATAACTGGAACAATAACTCCATAGAGGAAGATGTCGGAGAACACAGCAATACATATTGTTGCAATAATGAATGCTTTTGAGGAGCGATATTTGAGGAAACGTGGTGGCGGCGTGGCTGGAGAAACTCTCTTCTGTGAAACGAAGGCCTTAATCCCCGTTAGCCATGCCATCTTGTCATACGGTGGCTATATTTTGGGGTATCAGAATAATAGTATTCGTGAAGAAGCATTTGTACTCGTTATGTAAAGAAATGGCCGTGGATACGAATACGCCGATGGACCCTTGACAAAAGCTAAGCCTACTGAACGGCCGAGGTCATAACTTTCCAGATGCCAATACAATGACTACTTAAGAACGAAATTCCTACTGTGTTCGTTAAATTATAACTCGATTGACGTAGTTGATTCCCTATACTGTTCTGTATCATTCATCATAAGTTCCTTTTATGACTGTTGATTTGAGAATCTGTTCCTTGGGTCGAATTACAATGAAGATGATGATCCGAAGGGCTATCTCCAGTCCGAGTTGTCTTCTCTATAGTAGTCACTCAAGTGAGATTCTCGATGCATCCCTTTGACGAGGCTCCAAGGGATACTCGGTCTATGGCCAATAAATTAATGTCACATCTCAACAGTCAGGCTACAAATGCTCTCATGTTGGCTGCCGGATTTCCGATACCCTCCATCATGTTTAAAAAGACTTGGGAGGCACGCATGACATGAAGTTTCTTGGCATACTCACTCCATGTTCGCTGACAATTCAAGTTTGGCCTTCTAGCTACAGTTTCTCGCAATAAATTCCAAAAGAACTTCAAGGCCAGTTTCAAAAAGTGAGTGGGGGCCAAATCAACTTTTCAGTTGATCAATCTGTAGAATATTGACGGGTTTCCCATTTCTTGTCACTAATCTGACTGTACTGCATGTTGGGAGCTTACTTCCTTTTCGACGGAAACACGCCCTGTATATGTGTGTATACTTCGTATGTGCATTTTCGTAGAGGCTCTGCTCGCTTAGCGTTAGGCAAACAATCTTGCTTTGTAACGGCTTGAACTTTCGCAGCTTGGTTGTTGATGGATTGGACGCCTCTAGTTTAGATGCTGCAACTCCTGCATGAGATTCTGATCACCTGTTGATAGCAGCATCATATCACGTTCTTCATTGGTATGGCCCGATGGAGGAGGTTAAGAGAGCAAGATTGCATACTTAGAAGAGTCTATTGTGAAAGGCTCCCCAAGTTGGATGGCTTAGAAAGTTTTTGCTCGGTTGGCCAATGGGATGGGATCACCTTACACAGTTTTCATAATGTGAGGACGACGCGTGGACAGAGAATGCTTCCTTCTTCGGAATCCAGACGCTCATTCATTCTATATTGTAGAATAGACTAGCTTGCTTCTCGTGAATGATGCGCTCACCGAGCTGTGACAAGGTTGCAATACTCAGGGGTAGCCTTGACAGTTTGAGGTTGGAAAGAGCCGCATACCGTAAGGTTACCACGAGGCTGGAGACATCATAATGCATACCCGGAACAACAACACTGTGGCCAACCTTACCGAGTGCAACAGCACAATGAAACCTCCTTGTGCAGAGCCGCCTTTGGTTGTATGTGGTTACTTGTCCAAATCCATGACCAGAGTAAAAGGGCCTTGCTACTGCATTGCAATGCAGTGTAATACAGTTTACTAGCGCAGGCTATACATGCTCTGGCTCAAGCAGTCAAGGAAGTATATCGCAAAGGCACATAAAACTCAATTAACCCGAGACAAGTATTCTGATCTATCACATTTGAGAAACACATGCGGGAATAGTATCGGAAAATGGGCTTGTTTCCTCGTCGAGCGGGTGAAATGAGGCTCAAAACTGGCATGGGACCTGCTTGGTGTCCAGCAGGGAGTACAGTGCGTAGCTGGCCTCTTGGCAAAGCAGGGTTATTAAACAATGCTGCAACCACACCTTCATTAGCCTGCCTTCCAGCTATGTACAGCTGCCAATTGTTAAGGCCAGCAAGTGTTACCACATCTCAACAATAACTGCAGCCAATCTTGTAACATTGTGTTCCCCAGCCGCCTAAGTGCATTTTCTCATATTGATCCCATGTTTGACAGCTTACCGTAACATGTTTTCATATACGCAATGCAGTAGTAGCTTAGTGACTCAAGCCCTGCCACCATTCGTCATTTCAGGTTTTGACTTTGGATCCGGTTAACTCGCATACCCATGCCTTTAGTTTCACTTCCTTTTAAAAATGCGGCTTAAAATATGCAGCTACTCCCTACTGTTGATAGACATAAATAGTCGGGTCATGGACCTGGGTAACCTGTGTCTTTATGTGTCTTACTTCCTACGATGTTTTGCATTTGCCAATGTTTAGATGCTTGCCCCACACTCTACATTCTAGTAAGTAGCATGTTATGAAAAGGGGAAATTTCATGTCAAAGTCCACTCTTGTTATGGTAAACCGTATAATTAATTCTTTTGAAGTAATCTTTTTTAGTACATAGTACCTCTAAAGAGTCTAAATGCTTGGTTTGATTTCGCTTCCCTATGAAGTGTTGTCAAACATTATCGACAACGTCACTATCGAAGATGCATTTAGTCTGAGTCAAACTTGTCAAGCGCTGCAATACTTGCTTAAGGAGGAGAGTATATGCAAGCTGATTTTACAGGTTAGTTGTAGTCTGCTACCGACTAAACTTGTATAACTTTAATTTCTAGCTACTAATTCCTAGTTACACAGACCAAAGCACCGTTCTCCAATGAAGCAAAAGAGGCACAGTCGGCTGGTCATGGAAACTCCAAGGCTCTCCGGCGGTTGATTAAAAGACGGCAAGCTCTTGCCACCGCGAATCCTTATATCCTTGCAATGGTCGGGCTAGGAGATGCATTCATCTATTCGAAGGGAGTCTTGTGCTATGTGCTAGATAGTATTATACGAATCCTAGACATCCATCACTCGCACGACACGGAAGTTGTGGTCAGCATTCCAGGGTTATTGACTCAAGCACTATCTGGAATTGTGAACACCACCACGGGATTTTTTAAAATCCTACATTACTCGGATTTAATTGTCTCTAGTGTATATACAACTTCGAATGAAGAGTCTACAGCATGGTTGATATCGTTCAATATCACTACTCGGAAAATTGTGGTGGTTGAGGAGTTAGACTCTACAGATAAACTTTTCGTCCGGAATAATAAGCAATTCCTCTACTATGGGACGCATTCGGGACTAGATCATGATGGGCATAAGAGGTGGCTTATTCGTGGCTACAATTTCGAAACGAGGAAGTGGTTTGACCAAGAAGTTTACTTGTCAAAAATTGTTGGCTCTGAGATTGGCTCTACAATCTGCTTCGAATTCTACGAAGGCTACTTCTATGCTTTGTCTAATCAAACCTCATTCGAAGTAGAGGAGATAGACTGGACATCTTTCTATCATTGTGTTCGTTTTCCTCTGAACTCTCCTTGTCAGGAACTCTTGGAAAATGCAGAAGATAGAAGCATGTGGAGGAGACAACACCATGAAGGACCGATGGATGACCGATGGACGAGTTTAAGACTGGACATCGATGAAAGAAGTAACGCGATCAGAATTGTGGAAACCCGGAAAGAGTGGCTTCTGGGTACTAGCAATAGTCTCCGCACGTACTATACTACTGAGATTAAATTCCCCAATCTTTGTGCAGAGGATGGAGCGGACTCAGCAAGTAAGGCAGCTACAGCTTCCATTTCCAATTCATCAGCACCAGGTGCAACTGCTTCCCAATCATCAGGTGCATCGTTGGCCTCCTCTGCCAGTTCCGTTCCTACGACTTTCACTTCTTCCAATTTCGAATTGCTGCCAGATGACCCCCTAACTAGGCTGCTCAGGCCTGACAATAAGCCATCATATATGCAACCTCCCCCACGTCGCCCGGAATACATTCATCCAGGTCACGATGGGACAATAGCAACACACACACTCGCCAAATCTCGCGTACGCCACTACCACTCCTCAGCGATGACCTACTTAGACCTAGTTGACGATCCCATATCAACAGACATGTACAGCACACAGCGACTTCGTCTCCGAGCTGGATCGCGAAGACTGGGCCCGCCCCTTTTCCATCCTCTCCCGCAAGGAAAACAGGGATTGGGTTTCTGTCGTACTCCATCCGGAGATATCAACATTGCTCTGCAGGAGATGTACCAGGACCTACCTATTAAGTATTGGCCAGAAGCTCAGGATCCAATGCACCCCAATGAAGAACTAGACACATTGTATAGGATACTCAACCCACCATCACATCTAGGTGATGTGGAGGGGATCATGGATGAACGAAGCCTTGTTTATGCAACGGGGGGACGTCATGCACCACGCGCGTTGATATTCATCGGCTTCGATCCAATTATGCGGCTTCGGGGCTTAAAGAGATGGGGTGGTCAGGCTCAAAAATCTGATCAGAAAGGTGTTGGTGAAGGTCCGCATATTGATGGCCGTGCAGCTGGTCTTGATATCAAGAAGGGCAAGGCTGGGGCCATTTTCTCTTGCAGGGAAGAGATGGAAAGGATGGTGGGCATTGACAGGAAGGGAAAGGGAAAGGGAAAGGGAAAGCCAAAGAGTGCCGCTGCAATGCAGGCAGTTGGAGATGCTAACACCAAAACCGGGCGGGAGATGTATAGCAGTTGGTTCTGGAAAGAGACAGCAATGTTTTTGGATATTAACCTAGGTTTTCAGTTTGATTAGCGGCGAGAGGACTGCAGGAAGGCCGGTGTCCTATTTTGGGGCATTATTGCAGTCTAGTGTAGGGGGCTACAGGGCGTGCTTGTCAAGTGTGTTAATTCCAAAGTAAACGGGCGGCAAAAGCACTCAATGTGTCCCACTTCGACTTAATCCTATCTTAGAGGCAGGATCTTCATATATGAAGTGGAGAACCTTGAAAGCAATGTCTACTCGGATTGGATGAACATCAGCAATAGTGTGTATTACCAATAAAACCCTTCTGAATTCTGTCAATAATCACTGCAATGTCAAAGGGAGGAGTACCTGGGGCCTCAGTTTCTTGAAATCGTTCTTGTGGAACCATAGCACCCTCCATCCCACAGCCAATCTACGGCAACTCGCTCTACGCTGCTGCACTGCCCCAACTATCGACTGATAAATTTAACCCCCTTCGCTGACCTCGCAGAAATCTATCACTACAGTCGGGCGTAATAGCATGCAATGTTACAAGCCCCGCTCGTAGGAATACTTCCAAGCTAATCACCAACCAAGGGAAGAATACCTTCATGGGAAATAAGCATACCTACTGCACTGGTATGTTAGATCTACGTAACGAATTGCCAGAGTAAATGAGTCGAACAAATGCCTTCGTCAGAAATGCAATGAGATGTGGTCGCCATTGAGGCTCTTTGAGGTGTGCCTTGCATAGCATGCGGCCGCATATTTGCCTGGTATATGCCTCGCCGCTGTTTTAATTTCTAGCAATTTAGCCTCTACTATCCACCCTAACTACGTTACCAACACACAATTTGCTAGCCTTATGTATCTTAGGACCGGCGTATCCAATGGAATATTAATGTGTGGAAAGGCGACGTGCATGTGTGCATATTTCTTCTAGTAAGTAAATTACGGCTTACTTTGACACTTGTAAGGTTACCTGTAAATTGGCACCACAGTGAGCAGGAAGATACGGTGGATTCTTTATTTGCACATCCGGAGTACCATTCATTGTATCGAAGCTATGGATGATCTTGTTCCATTCCCATATGCATGCCTATTCGCTCATCCAAAAGCTAGACACCTACGGGGGAAACTCTGCAGCGCTTAGGAGATATGCTCTCCGATTCATAACATTCCCGTCCCAGTTTCTTTGCTTATTGCACATAGTTACCTGGTGGAAGTTAGCTATTTTGTTGGTCTCAACTGTGTTCAATCGCTAAGATTGAAAAAAAGATACTTGCCTGGAAACTGTCCCTGCCGTCCGTTGATCTTCCCGACCCACCATTCGTTATTGTTATCTGTTTTCGTGACGATCTCGATAACATCCCCAGTCGTAAAACTCAAATCTCCTTCTGCTTGTGCCTCGTAATCGTACAGCGCTGTGACGGTTTCTGCTTGAGGCACCCCGCTAAGTCTCAAGGGTTTGGGCTTCGGAGGTGGAGGAGCCGGTCCTTTCTTTTTGGCTGCCGCTCCCCATGCGCTCCCTGTAGAGCTGGCTCGCATTATACTTGTTTCACCACTAGTAGGTGACAGATTGTTGGAGTATGGTGGAGGTGGAGAAGCGCCGAAGTCTTCTGATTGCGGTCTTGGGGATCCAAACTTGCTTGGTGGTTTGTCTTCTGTCGCTGATGAAGGTTGTGAAGATCCAAACTTGCTGGCGCCTCCCTCGATCGCAAGTCTGGGACTACCGCTGCCTGACTTTCGGTCTTCAATCGCTAAGCGTCCTGCACCAGGTCCATACTTTGGAGGCCGCTTTGCACCGGTTGTCTTAAACTTCACAATCGACAATGCCTCCGCTTGTTCTCGAATTTCTCCACGTTTAGCCTCGAATGCCTCTTCGACGTCCAAAGTTAGATCAAAATAACCGATATCGCACCCCTGCATCTTTTCATGAAGGGTGTAGAAAACATTCAGTTGCATATAGTAAAAGGACTGGAATAAAGGGCGAATAAACTCGCGCTCCAAGGCAAAGAGCTTGGGCAACTCTTCCTTGAGCAGGTCATTGAAATAGTTATACTCTTGAGTCGCTTGCTCGCAGTCGTTTTCGGCCTTATACATCGCCTTCTCGTCTTTCAGGGTTTTCTCCTTTTTATCCTGCAGCTTCTTTAAAGTTGTCCGATGTCTATCATAATCAAGTTGCTTATGATCCCTTTTCAGAGCAGATTTTCTGATGACCTTGATAATCTCTAATAACTCATCCGCAGGCCGAATAACCCGTGTCTCAATCATTTCCAGCTCAGGCTGAAGCGTCGCTTGCAAGTCTTTCACAATTGCTTCATATTCTTCACAAGCCCTTATGCCCTCCGGATTACCCTCCGATATAATCGAGTCAGGATCTGACAGTCGGCCAGATATAGGAAGGTAGATTTCCGCGATGGCTTTGGAGAACTCGATCTGATGGCTCATCATGCCGTTGATAGCTTCAAAATACTTCTTACTCTCATTATGCAGTTTCTTGGTCTCAGTTTCCAGTTCTTGGAAGCGTCTCTCCGCATCGATATAGACAGCATCTTTGGTGATCTCTCCCAGATTGAACTTTGCCTTGAATGTTTGAGGCGCCTATGTTTTCGTTAGAAACTCTTTCGACTTTTGCGACTACCCCACTACGAGCCTCAACTTACCCTCACTACGCTTTTCTGGAAGCCTTTGAAGCTCATCTCCGACCTCTAAGTAGTCCAGTATCACTTTTCCGCAAAATGGATTGTTGCAGTGAGTTATCGGAATGAAAATTCGTATTGTGAGTGTTTATCGTCGAAGAGGGGATCTTTGGGACGATGCCGTCTCTGCTTAGTTCTCTCGGCGTTGATGGCGAGCCGGATGCGATGACGATGCGAGAAGTGGCTGAGTTCGCAACCTGGAATCTGCTGACTGGAGATTGGAGTGTTGAATTTACCAGGTATTCACTAAGTTGCTGTGGCTTACTCTAACAGAAGTCTGCTGTGCTTAATCGAATCCGTATGGAACCGTTGTGAATGATTGACTTACAGTACTCGTAACAGCACGGATTCAGTAATTGTGGTGGATTGATTTATGCAAGTCGAGGTGTAGTTCATAAATCGTCATAGCATGCTAGTCCCACCAATCATACTCCGTTATAGTATGGCACTAAAAGTTAACGAGTTATGAATTTACCGAGGGAGGAGCTATCTCAAATTTATTTGCCTTCGCCAACACTCATCGTGAAAGTGAGAGCGTAGGCAAGTCCAACACTCAACACAATCATGGCCACCATAGCAACGAACTCACTGCGGCAGGCCTCGCGCCTTCGCTTGAAGCAGGCTGCTACTTTATCTGGTTTGAGAAGCCCTGTTTCAACAGTGGTGGCTATAACAAATCGGTCATCAACAAGAAGAGGATATGTGTCGGAGACCAAGAGAGATAGTGCACTAGTTAGTAATGTCGATACCGCTATTCGAGCGGACCAGAAGGCATTTTTCCAGGAGACTGGCAAGTTACCTGAGCGACAAGTTGTGCCGGGAACCGATGTGAATGCAGATGCTATGATGAGTCCAATGGCTGGTGTGTATCATAAACCCGCTTCTTTGCTCTATTAATACTGACTATCCAAGGTGTCCTTAAGCACGCCACGGTTATGGATGAAGGAGAAAGACCAATATACCTGGATATGCAAGCCACAACTCCTTTGGATCCTCGTGTTTTGGACGCTATGCTTCCGTTTTATTCAGGACTCTATGGAAATCCTCATTCAAGAACGCACGCATACGGGTGGGAGACCGACAAAGGCATTGAAGAGGCGCGTGAGCATATTGCCAACCTGATTGGTGCTGATCCCAAAGAGATCATATTCACCAGTGGGGCAACCGAAAGCAATAACATGAGTATCAAGGGTGTTGCGAGATTTTTTGGCAGATCTGGAAAAAAAAAGCACATCATCACAAGTCAGACAGAACACAAATGTGTCCTCGATAGTTGTCGACACTTGCAGGATGAAGGGTTTGACATTACTTATCTTCCTGTCAAGAGCAATGGTTTAGTAGATATGGCTGAGCTTGAAGCTGCAATGCGGCCAGACACAGCTCTTGTCAGCATTATGGCAGTAAACAACGAAATCGGCGTTATTCAACCACTGGCAGAGATAGGTAAGCTCTGTAGGTCGAGGAAAGTATTTTTCCATACCGATGGTGCACAAGCTGTCGGTAAGATAGAGATGGACGTTAACAAGATGAACATTGATCTAATGTCCATCTCATCACACAAAATTTACGGACCCAAAGGTATGGGAGCATGTTACGTGCGGAGGCGTCCCAGAGTGAGACTCGATCCTATCATCAGCGGAGGTGGTCAGGAAAGAGGCCTCCGAAGCGGAACTCTTGCGCCTGCTCTGGTTGTAGGATTTGGAGAAGCTTGCCGTATTGCCAAGGAGGATCTTTCTGTGAGTTATTTTTCTTTACCACTGGCCCTGAACTATTATGATGATCTACTTTACATATGCATGGCTTTCCTAGTGACCTCCTTTTTAAAGTTGAGGCTTCTTTGACGATACAGTACCTTTTCTGAATTCCGTTCCCGTTCTATCTGTGTAACGAATAGTTAATTAGTCGAGAAATTTGCTGACCAGCTATGAGTACGATTCAAAACGAATCAAGAAACTTTCGGATAGGCTTCTCAAAGGTCTCCTGGCCATGGAACACACTACACAGAATGGGGACTCAGAGCAGTTCTACCCAGGATGCGTGAACGTTTCTTTCGCATACGTAGAAGGGGAGTCTCTCCTTATGGCGCTCAAAGATATCGCCCTGTCATCTGGTAGTGCATGCACCTCAGCATCTCTCGAGCCTAGTTACGTTCTCCGCGCACTTGGAAGTAGTGACGAAAGCGCACACAGCAGTATCAGATTCGGTATCGGGCGTTTCACTACTGAAGGTGAGATTGACTACGTTCTAAAGGCAGTGACAGAGCGGGTTACTTTCCTAAGAGAGTTAAGCCCTCTTTGGGAACTCGTGCAGGAAGGAATTGATTTGAATAGCATAGAGTGGAGCCAGCACTGATATGGAACGAATGTTGGGTCACCTGGAGTTATTCGGAGCAATGATTATGGCGTAATGACTTGGGAAATGTACATTAGTAACGGCTTGCGGACAGAAACTTGACTTGTACACAATTATCTTACACAAACTAATTCTGATTCGCAACTCAACTATCAATTCTCCAGTCAACTCCTCCATCCAAGCTCGCCCAACTAGTCTTGTTAATACCTTTCAACCGAATGGGAGAAGAAAATAAAGGAAAGAGGGTTGATAAAGATGACACGGTGCTATTCTTGTTCAAGGTTTCACGGAGACATCTTATGTGCATCAGCAAGCTCACCATTTTGGGTGGCCATTTAGCCTCCGAGAACATTGTCATATCATGTTGATCATTATCCACCTTGGCTCTTGCTATTGTTAGTCTATACTTTAGAATTAACTTTAAATCAGCCAACCTATCCCTGATTTCGCCCTCAGATATTTATGTCAGGTCTCTTGTCATATACCAATTAGCACTTCCAAAGCTAAGTTTAATATCAAACATTTAACAAAGCAAATTGGGCCTTTCCAATCAAAAGGGCCCTTACTTAACAAGTTAAATTGCTTGTATTCTCCTCAAGCGATATTGTAGCTTTAGACTTTGGTATCCTGACTACTTTCCTTAAAAAGTCTCTCAGTCATGTACACCCGTAGAAATTCTTATGTGACAGCTTCGTGTTAACAACATATATCTTAGACCATGGTCAAGATTTTAAAGGCTTCAGAAGCAAGAAATAGAAGAAAACATGATTCAAACAAGCACCCAGCAACTAACCAACAGATGATGACGGAGAAAATTGTTTGGCAGAGAATATAGTACTTGTTGCATGGAAGCAAATGCACCTGTTATATCTGGGTGTATTTACACTACAAGCACTGGGTCATACATTCGAGAATATATTTTAAGAGGTAACAGAAATGATACTAGATTCTCCTTTCACCTGAACATCACTATATATTTATTTACAAACGACATTGGACCATGGTGAACGTTTTCAAAGGCTTGTTTGGTCGCCAAAATAGGAGGCTATTGAGACAGCGTTTGATTTTGCTTGGAGGGCTTGATATAGGCCTCAGTAAAGACCTGGATTGGTTGGAAAGTTGAGATCCATTAACAAGTCAAGTTACGTCGATAATGCTGCCCTTCCCGACCATGTATTTCAATATTTTTGTTTCCACGTCGTTCTGATATACACACTAAGCTCATACATAATCTACACATCTTTCCCCACTGCCTCTATTCGTACCGCTCCATAGCTATATTATCCTCTTGTCTCTCGGGCGGTTTTGTCGCAGTAGTTGCTCACAACCTATCTCAGGTCAGATGCCAATCTTGTCCTCTTGGAATCAAAGGCAGACTTACGGAGGCAACAAGAGCTCGCTGAAAGAACTCGAGAAGACAGCGATCGCAACCTATAACACATTGTTAGCCAGCGTGCAACAAATCTTGTGAATCGAAAATTTCAATTATCCTCCTTTCCTGCTAATTACAGAGTCCTAATATTCCAGTAACCACGTTGGAAGTGATGCCCCTGGAGGCTAGATGAGAAAAACATACCCCAAAAATCGCAACACTCTTCACGACACTAGCATTCTCTGGCGACGTCAAAGAGTCGTATACATTGGCGACGTAACCTTTGGGCGGTGCTCCTCTGCGGGAACCAGCCTTCTCGATAGTGATCCGTTGTTGTTTGGGTGCCATGTTTTTGTATTCGTAGATGCTGTGGTGTGTTGTACCTGGTTGAAATAAAGTGGTTGATATGTAGACATTGGCGTCACATTTTCTGAGGAAATGCTTGTAATACTTTGGCCTGGTTCTTAAGGCACCATGTTTTGTAGTGTCGATTGATGATCACTAATTATAAACAAACATATATCTTTTTCCATTCTATCAATGCTCTATTAAATTCTCCCATTTCATCCGTCCATTTTGCATCAATTCAGTGACTGTAGTTGTATTACGTATGTTGTATAGAGCTGATTGATCATTCTTCTTATCTTCCGCCGAAACCGTCGGAGTTATGCTGCCACCAAGAGTGTTAGTCACATCATGTGCTGACTGACCAACCATTTCCCGATATTGCGAGCTCCTATCTCTCTTTGCCTTTTTTTCTCCTTTGAGTTGCGTCGTATGTAACACTGTAAGAAAATCTTGTAATTTTCCCTATTTATCCTCTTTTTTCTCTAGCCCGAGTCCCACTATGTCGAGAACATCACCGGAAAACAATGGATTCAGCGATAGGGAGCCTCCTCGCAAGCGTGTGAGGAAAGGCACAAAAAGCTGCTGGGAATGTAAAAAAAGAAAAGTACGCTGTCAATTAAGTACCGAAGATGTGGCCATCTGTTCAGGATGTCGAGCGAGAGGCACCACATGCGTGTCACAAGCATTCCCGGAAGAGCATGATCCCTCAAGAGGGACGAATGTAGGTGAGAGGCTAGGACGAGTAGAACTACTTCTTGAGCAGCTTGTCTCAAAGATGTCTAGATACGAGGAGGAGGAGCGGGCCACTCAAATTCAAACACCAGAATCAATGGGAAGTAACGATATCTTTACTCCATTCACAGCTAGTGTTACGGGCTTGTTTGATAACAATGAAATTGTTGGTCTCATTCCCTGCTTGTACAGTTTCATGCTCATATTGGTAGATTCATAGTCGGGACAATGAAACTTGCCACATACAAGCCAACACGCCGTCCGCGTTATCAACCAGCAACAAACCCCAATGTAAACCCACATCAAAGATAGATCGATTACGGAAGGTTCTAGTCGATCTTCTACCCACTCAATCCGATGTTGACATTATGTGTGTGGAAAATGAGTGCTGGTTCTTACTCTATGCTCTAAGTGAACACACTTTCGAAGTCTTCGACCCCCAAAAGAAAAAGTCACTGATTTCCACGATATTCGACATGTCTGCTGTCGCCAAAGAAGGTCCTACAGGCCTAGCCAAGACCCTTCTTTATTTGGCTATCTGCATTCAACAATTACCTTCGGGATTTGACCTCAGCCGACTTCAAGTTACATCCCGGATTGATCATTATGAAAGTAAAATAATCTCAACAATTCAACCTCTTGTGACCTCGGATGATGAAATCATTAGTACATTGGTATGTTTGATGATTTCGACAGCAATCAACCTAGCTGGAGAAGGTTTCAAGAGCTTGCTACTGTTGAAATATGTCTTTATAGCAATATAAAGCCACATTGTGAGAGTTTTCAGCTCTTGAGATAATATCTCAACTCAGATGATTACCATTATAAGTAACCTAACCACATGATTGTTATGAACAGGAAGGTCTCGAATGTCTCATCCTCCAAGGAGTATATCACACCAACAGTGGGAATCCTAGAAGAGCATGGCTGTCATTCAGGCGGGCAATAAACATTGCCCAACTAATGGGACTCCATAAATCTAGTGATTTTGAAATGACTAGTAGCAAGAAGATGTGGTATACGATTGAGCGAGCTGATAGATATTTTGTATGTCTTCAGGCTAGCTGGCCCCTTGTAACAAAATCTACTAATATTAACATCTAGGCTCTTCTGCTGGGTCTACCAGCTGGTTCTGAAAGCAGCCCCTTCAAGCCAGAGGAAAACTTTCAGAATCCAGCCATGAATAAAGATCTGCTTTTTCAACGCAAATTAGTTGAAATTGCCGGCCAATTAATGAAACGCAACGAGAGCAAAGATATTACGACGTATGCAACCACCCAGTCTATTGATGAAGCGCTTGAGAATATCGCGAATGAGATGCCGGAGTCATGGTGGGCCATCCCAGGTGTTGTCGCCCCAAGTCACACCGCGGAGGCTGTGGCCCAGGTCGACAAATTCTTTATCCAGATTTGGGTAAGTCTATGATAGCTATCTACTATCTGCTACCTCCCTTGAAGTCCATAGAATTATATATGATTCGATGGATTCTTACGTAACTAGAAATTACGAACTTGTACAAGGTTATATCAACTCAAGCATATTCTAATTTCGTGATAACAGTATTTCCAGCTTCAGGGTTTATTACATCTCCCATTTATGCTCCGTTCATCAAAGGATCGGAAGTATAATTATAGCAGATACATCTGTCTTAAATCTGCAAGAGAAATAATCTATCGATATCTCGCTCTGCGATACAGAGAAAGAACCTTCTGTTGCAAAGTCATTGACTTTGCACCTTTAACAGCCACAATTACACTATTTCTTGGTCTTATGGATCCTCCCATTGAGGAGGAAACTGGGAAATCAAAACATGAAAGAGACTGCGATAAAGCATTAGCCCACACGCTTCTTCAATCTATGGAGGGTATGTATTGTACCATGTCATCCACTTGGGGCTCGATACTAAACTACGTGATAGGATTTACAGCAGGCGGTGGCAGCCAAGATATTGCAATCAGTAAGTCCGTCAACGTCATCAAAGCACTTTTAGAAGTCGAGTCCTCCAGTTGCGCAACCAACAGCCTCCGAATCACGGTCCCCTATTTCGGCACTATCAACATCATACGAACAATCAATAATTGCAACTCAAGTACGTCGATGGTACAACACCAAGATGACATGCCAGATCAGTCTCAGCTACAGCAGGATTTATTACTTAGTCAACCAAAGGGGATCAATGCGCCTATGGTGCAATTTACCAGTAGTCAATTTGCACCTTTACCTATTGATCAATCACTAGAGGATTGGGATCTACCGGAAGCAGATACCTTGTTTTTTGATGGCTTGTTGAATACTGATATTGAAGGAAATTGGATGATATGAAATCTTGTGGTCAAATGACCATAGCAGATGGTCTTTTGGGCAATTTGTTGCTAGTAATAGGGTTTCCAGCCTCATGAGATGAAGATACCACGCAAGTTCAGAAATCGCTGTAAAGAAACAAAAAGTAATTGTACGTTTCCATTAAGCAGAGCATGAATTAATTACAGGCTTAAGATAGAACATGAATCGCCAATAAAACATGCATGTCATAGAGTATGAGTATTAACATGTGTCCGATAAATATATGAAACTAAGGCGTTTCCTTTAGCTAGAATAGTTGCTTCCTTAATGGCCAAACGTGAATGGCATCTGGGCAGCACTATCTCCCATACCCGATTCCATGTGCAGCCGTTTCTTAACTCCATCGCCATCCTCATAATACCATAGTTGCGTCCTCAGGCCACTGATATATATCATTGCCGAATTCGTAATATAAAATTCCTCCACAGAAAAGCCATTATACATCAAAGCATCTGCATCCGTCATACAGTAATCATCAAACACGTTTGCCTTGTTCTTGGGATCTTGTATTGATATTGCGGTTAATCTCCATAACCCCCCTGCAAAATCCTCGTCATCTAGTTCTGGTGGTCCACCCCTTTCCAAACATGTTAGGTAGAGAATTTGCATGGAGTGGAGGAAACTTACATATATCTAGCCCGTATGTTTGTAGGAAGTAATCTCGCCTGCCATTTCGTGCGGTCGCTAGGCATTCCCTTGAATTTCCCATACACACCCATAAAATCAGTACCATTAGATATCCAATCTTTCACGAGCAGGCCAGGTCCCATATCATCAACTTCTATCTTTAAAGACCAGTTGAGGTTTGGTGGTGCGAGCCAGTCATTCGATGCCGCGTAGAGTCCAGAGTGGACTTTCCGGACTTCGTCTCGGATTAGCTTCTCGGCTGCAGGAACTAGCGTTGCTATCACATTTTCTCTCAAATCTGGAAGCGCTTCGTAGTCACCTGCTATGAGAATGGTGACACCAAGACCGAATTCTGGTATAAGTATAATGGTGGTGTAGTATCGTGTCAGTGAGCCCCCTTTGGTGATGATATCTACTCCGCGTCCATCAGGTGTTAGTTTAGTTGTGCGTAGCATCTCCCATGGCATTCCATAAGCTGAATGTGTTCCTGAAGTCCATGAATGTGGCTTCATCCATGCATTTGTGACAGCTTGAGGCAGAAGTTTAGAAGATAAGATAGATCTTAAATACTTTCCGAAGTCATTGGCAGTGCAATATATTCCTCCGGATCTAAATAAAAAGATTTAGTGAAGTCATAGTATGGCTAGGAAATCTCACTCACGGAGTATCAGCTCCAAGTTTCAACGCCCAGTCGTTGGCACCGTATGGTATTATGCCTGCAGAGTCTTTGGGTTTGGTGGTGCGAGTATGTTTCATCCCCAGCGGTTCTAAAATCGAGGTATGAAGTATCTCATCATAGGATTTACCCATAACCCTTTCTAGCACCAATCCCAAGAGACTGAAGGCAACATTGGAATAGGTAGATCGATCATTAGGTTTAAAGACACTTGTTTTAGAACGAGCTGTCCTGATAATTTCTTAAGAGAAAAGGTATTAATTAATAGCCAAGTGATATGAGGTAAGGAACACTCACCTTCAGACGTACACGCTCTGTCTGTGCTGTTCTTCATACATGGGGCTATGAATCTTTCATCCACTGGAGGAAAACCGTGAGCAATGGGATCAGGATTGGCTTCCGTATCAGCTGCAAGGTCTGAAAGTCCCCCTATCCTCATTATTAGCATATTCCAAATTTACGTGTCACGAATCACCTTCTCGAGCAATTCCACTCAATTGACTAGTCAGAGATCTGATAGTGATATGATTCCAATCCACCAGGTTACTTTCGTAACTTGATATATCAAGCTCTTGGGCTAGTAATTCCGGAATATACTTTGTGATCGGGTCCTCCAAGTTTATCCTGTTTTCGAGCAAAATTGCATACACAGTGAATGACTTTGAATTACTGGCGACTCTAAATGCGGTATCGCCATTCACATCAGTCGGTTCTGAGTCCCTGTATTCTCCGAGCACTGGTGCCGTATAGTAGTAGTCCCAGATTGTGTCTTGACTTGTCGTGACTAACACTGCGAAGCTAGTTACGTTGGTCGTCCAGCCTTCCGGGCTCTTTAAGACTTTTTTGATTGCCTCATCAAGCTTGACTCCAACCTGACTGGCCTGTGTCTTGTTCAACACATGGTCGATCGGTGGAAATGCGGGGCCAGGAGTGTAGCATGACCCAATTGCAGTAGCACTTTGGAGAGTAATAGTCAAAGTCAATAGACTTAATATCAACGAAACCATGACTTCAAAAGATTTGATATCGAAAAAGAAAATAAGAGGTTATGGTCATTATATACTTTGCACGAATTCGATATGGAGCGGGGATCCCTGCAACTCTACCCTGAAATAACAGCATACAGCCAACCACCAACTACCAATTGCAACTTTATTACTTTTAAAATAGCGACAGCAACATCACCGCTCCCCAACTTGCTGCCAAATAATGCATATTCAATCTTGCTTCTTGTGTCTTTGAGATAGCCTCATTGTATGCCCCGACGCCAGGCAATGGAATCTTTGCCTTCCCTCTCCAATGATCCCCTACATGCTGGGTTGCGAATCCCAAGGCGCCGATATTCACAGTCGCGACACCCAACTTTCCGATTGTGCTACTGCGGTAGAAAAGCAGTCCAGCAGAACTTAAGCATGAGGCTAGGATCTATATACAATGTCAGTTATGTTGGAGAGAGGAGGAGAGGCATATTTACAGCAAGAGCTGCACTTGTCTGGGTAGTCCTAGTCTTGTGAAGCTCACGAGCTGCTGTATTTGAGTATTCGGCGGCCTTTTTACTCTTTTCTTCGTATTTCTGTAGGTTCATTATGGAAATTGAGGCAAGCCATAAGTTATATACAGAGAATGCAACCTGACTAAGGTTCAAGGCGTAGGAAACTGCGGACGCCATACTTTTGAGTTGATCGCGGGTCTGGTAACTAGGATGCAAGGGTTTAGCTCAAGATTTGAATCTAGTGATTTCTGATGGTTTCAATCGCTTCTTTGGTTCCTCTTGTATTTTGGAGTTGTTAAGTCTGTTCAAGATTCCCAATATTCTAACTATAACTCAAGCAACCATGACGTCACACGTCCGAAGATGTCATAGTACGGCTCGAACAAAAGAAAGCAATCCAGCATACACTTAGCCTTACTGCTTGACTTATCCCGTTTATTTCAGATAGTTCTAGCTTTATCGGAAGTTAGAGAGACAGTTGAGGTCAATTAAAGTAGAAACCTTTACTGTAATACGATCAATTCTGCACTTGGCACTAGGCAAGGCACTTTCACTGTATCAAGTGTGAAAACTAGATAAACGCATTCACTTCCCTCACCTTCCTCACCCTCCTCACCTTCCTGAACCATTGTTTATTTAAATTTTCTATCAATCCATCTATCCCCACTTCGCATTTAATGCGTTATACCTATCCTGGTTGATTCCAATAACAGAGCCATGCCTCAGATTTGTTGGGAAGTTTGATCGAGAGGCATCGACCCACGCATTGGCATTCATGTTAGTACTGGTGAATGGACGATAGCCATCAGATCCATAGTAATCCAGAAGAAGGTTGACCTTTCCAGCAACAAGATTATCCGCATACGCATATGGTCCTTCGACGCCACTATGTATGAATGTTGTTCCACCACCAGGGCGAGTCCAGGTACCGAAAATACCCGTGTCACTGCGCTCCATGTATACATTTGATGCCGTTTCGTTCTTAAGGAAACGGGCAAAGGAGTTGGTGCCAAGCTGAATGACTGAGAGGTCGATGATTGATGTAGGGGATTTATCAATGAGCGTTTGTGGTGTGCTGAAGGTTTTGAAGTCACTGGTATAAGCGTATCGGATCACATCGGCACCAGGAGTACCCGTATGGTTTGGATCCGAGGCGGAATAGAATTTTGAAGCCCAATGGACAAGATACTGGCCTTCAATATGTCAATTATAAATAAACAGCCAGGTATAGGGTAATTACCTTTAGATGGATCCCAGAATGCATCCGGAGCCTATCAGTCAGATTGTCAGCGTGAACTTCTCCTATTGTGTGAGTTTTAGGAGAGAGTCGGATTTTCAGAAGCTCGTTACTTTCGAGACACAAATATTTTCAATATGTATGTCCCAGAAGTTGGCAGGCCATATAAAGTCCTTGATGAAAGGAGAACTCTGTTCCAAGAGTGTGACTCACCCAAACCATTCCAGCATTCGCATTTTCAACTGAAATAATTCTTTCGGTTCCCCAATTTATTAAATCTGTACTCTCCCAGATATAAATGCTACGCGAGCCCTTTCGCTGAGCCGCGTCCCAAGTGGTCTAGATATATCAGAATATGACTTATGCAAACTCTGAAAGTCCACATACCTTTGCAATATCCAAATCAGTACCTATGATATACCATTTCTTCCCTGCCTCCGATCCGGCTCCGGCTATGATAGAGGGATCACGAACACCGCCCGTCCCAGAAGTTGGGTCAAGAATTTTCGCCCCTTTGTTCAAAGCCTTGAAAGAAATAGCATTGTTTCCGTTGCTTAGGTAGAAGTAAACATTGGGTTCGCTTCCGAGGAAGAAGACTCCAAGATATCCAACTAAGCTCGCATCAGCTCGTTCACCCAGGCTTTTAACTTCCAATTGAGCAGGGAAAGCACAAGCTAGGCCTGCTACTACAACTCCAATGAATCTTGATATCCTCATATTGGTATATAGAAGGTAATTAGGAAAGTGATGCGGGGAAACTCTAGTAAAGAACTGGTGGACAGGTCCGTCTATTACACCAAATGGTAGAATGCCTCTCCTCACATGTTTATATTTAAGACTATGTTGCTATCATGTGTGAAAATAAGTCGATTACCATGGCCTCTCAAGAAAGTAATGGTGATTGGTTCCATTGCCTTGAATAGGTGGATTAATAGCCAGTAACCACACCTCATTCAGCCGTCGCAACACTCACTACGCACAACACTAACTATTAAGGGACGATATCACACGAGATCCTGAATACACTCAAATCCAGGTATTACTGTGTATCCGTGGATCCTAGTGGAATTTCCCTGGGAGAATAAAGAACCGAGTGGTGCGCCTATGTGGTTCATGGAATTATCTGCCGAGCAATTTCAAGGGCTCGCAAACAACCGGAAAATTAGGCCTAAATACTACTGTTCGTAAGAGGTAATGCGGGGGATCGACAGTTTAAGGATGTTTCCCGAGAGTCTGGAGATCAATCTACATACTTTGTACGTCAATGATGAGTTTTGGTGACCTAAAGGTATTAGAATTTTGCACCTTATTTATGTTATAAGACTACAAGGCATGGTCGACCTTCGTTGTTACCGACGAACGTCACGTTTCCAAATTATAACTTTCCTAGATGAGACAGCTAAGAGGTTTCTATCATCGATTTAATGGCATTAAGGAAGCAATTTCGTTATATGTTTAGATCTCAAGACATATCGCGCACCTAGCTCCACTTCGCTTTCCCATATTTCAACGTCGGGGAAGCCGGGGCCGAGAATCTCCTCTTCTACCCCATATCCGGTGCTACAACACCACACATGACTTCAAAGCACGTTTGCCCGTAGCCTGAATTGGAAGCTCTGGAACTATATCCAAGCTCTTTGGACCCCCAATTATTCTTTATCCTGGAAAATGGAACAATTACTTCGGTTTCCCTGCCGTATGTCAATCACACCTACAAGCTATGTCATATCGTCCGCTAGCAATTCGATATGGCTTGTGTAAATCCAGCTATATAGGTCTGGGTACTCGAGGTATCATTTGGTAGATCCAGAGCCAGTTTGACTTTCTGAGATTCGGTTATTGTTTGCTGGAAAGGGCATTTCGAAACTATGTTCTTCTCCGTATCTGCTCAATTCTGTCTCCTGGCTTCTCTTCTTATCTCTATTGTGAATGGCCAAGTCCTTCACACCTCTAGCAGGTGGATTCTGAATTCAAATAATGAACGTATCAAGCTCCGTTGTATAAACTGGGCAGGTCATGGAGAAGTCAATGTCCCCGAAGGACTTCACGCACAATCGCTCAATACCATAACAAGTTGGATTGCCAATGCTGGCTTCAACTGTGTCCGACTCACTTATTCCATTGATATGGCCTTGAACCCAAACCAGAAAGTATCCGATTCATTTACTGCAGCTGCATCATCTACAGGTGCTGGGTCAAAACTTACGGCATTATACACGACAGCTGCATCAAAGAACCCTTTCCTATCATCAGGTACTACGCTCGGAGCATACAGCGAGATAATCAAGTCTCTCGGTAACCATGGAATCATGGTTATATTAGATAACCACAACTCCCACGCAGGATGGTGTTGCAGCACCGGTGATGGAAATGGATGGTGGGATTCAGCATCAGGATACAACGCCGATAATTCCCGTTACTTCAACACAGCGAACTGGCTCAAAGGTCTTGCCGCTATGGCAACATTCGGCAAGTCATATCCCAATGTCATTGGCCTCTCCCTACGAAATGAACTCCGAGCAGTAGGAAGTCAAGACGGAAATTCCCACGCCGATTGGTATAACATAGTCGGACAAGCCACATCAGCTATCCACGCTGCGAATCCGAATGCTCTAATTGTCGTAGGAGGAGTTAGCTATGCTACCGATTTCTCCTTCCTTGGCTCCAAACCCTTCGACCGCTCTAAGCTCGACAACAAAGTCGTTTGGGAATTCCACACCTATTCCTGGAGCACTAGTCTAGCCACCACCGACTGTGCTGCCTACACTAAGCATCTAGGTAATGTCGCCGGCTATCTTTTAACTCAAAACAAAGCTTACACTGGCCCCCTCTGGCTGAGTGAGTTTGGGTGGGCGCAGAATGGACAAACTGCAGGGGAGACGAAGTATATTGATTGTTTAGCGAAGTACATGACAAACAACGATGCCGAGTGGGCGTATTGGGCTCTCCAGGGCAGTTATTATTATAGGGAAGGGACTGTAAACTATGATGAAGGGTTCGGGGTGTTGAATAAGGATTGGAGTGGGTGGAGGAACTCAAGTTTTCCAAAGGTGATTGGAGGAATGTTCCAGCAGACTCAGGGTCCATAGTCTGGAGATCAGGTTTCCTTGTTGTAAAAAAATCTACTAGTTCAACTAAACTCCTTTGCCAATTTGGTACGCCTGTTTTAATATAGAAAAGTTGCAAGGTGGTTGCTCTATGGAGCTGTTATCTAGTGCTTTGATGAATTATGGTACCCAAATGGCATCTGCTGTTCTGTATAGTTCTAGTGATCAAACAAGATTTCTTTAATACCACCAATAACAACCTCGTGGATTATCAATTATCTTGAGGCAAAGAACTAGTTAATGATCATCATGCGGTTAAATTTCGATGGATATAACACATCAAAAACTATTTTCCTGCTCTTACACCTGGAAAACTCCTCGCGGACAACAATACTCCCTTTACCCCCCTAATATTAGCCTTAGCCCTTGATATTTCATCATCTTCCTTCCCTCCTGTTGCTCCATATCCATAACCTCCAGCACCGTACGTAAAGCTAGGAGCCACATACGCTAATCCATCCAGATATTCCCTTAATACAGCAATAGATGTACTTAAGTCCGCGGTTTCTTGACCTTCGCCAGCACTATCTTCTAACAGACCAGAAATACTCTTATTCAACCCATTCAATCGATTTGTCTGCTCTAGCGCTGGTGTTAACCGGGTTGGAGAAGCTGGTCGCGAGCGAGGAGGCGAGGTCTGTACACCAATGTCTCGATGGAACATCTCAGTAGGATCTTCATCCTCGCTGTCATCATCTTCTTTCGGTATATTGTGGTCGATAGGTATTTCAGATACTAAGGGCTCGAGTTTTTCGACGAGGGTTTGTAGGTTTTGTGAAGCGCTTGAGAGCAGCGAGAGTCGAGACTCTGTGAGTTGCGAGATCATGGGAGTAACTAGGTAGGTATTGGTTCCGTATAATATCGCAGAGAAGCCGGAGAAAAGGTAGAGGGTAGTTAGGAGGCGGGCTTTGGTGACGAGGGGAGTTGGTGATTGAGGGGTGATGAGAAATTCGGGATACGTTATTATTGGAGGGGTATTGCGAGTATGCTGAGAAGATTCCGAATTTTGGGAGCTTTGAGCTTGTATGGGTTTCTGCTGGGTGTGCTGAGGTGGCGGGAGTGTAGCCTGTGAAAGATTAGACATGTTTATAGAGTATATCTGATTGTGTACTTCTAAAGGAGCGGTCGCTTCGGTATT
>Ga0247734_1000237_pt1 | contig 49407 bp, 42 predicted proteins | sample UWRJL103311B2_FD_180933 | JGI IMG/M metagenome (GOLD analysis project Ga0247734, IMG submission 180933) | Plant litter microbial communities from Arlington Agricultural Research Station in Wisconsin, United States - UWRJ-L103-311B-2 | ecosystem: Environmental > Terrestrial > Plant litter >...
TCAAACTCATTGCAGACCACTTGGAAAACCGTATCAAACTTGGAAAAATGAAGATGTTCAAACAAGATGTAATTGGCTATTTCGTTGCATTTCTCAATACTGTTTCCTGAACTGAAAGCACCTTCATGTGATCGGAAAATAAGAATACACAACTTTCGGCAATTAGCAGTACATAGTTTTCGGCAAGAATAGTGCAGGGAAATCGGCAAGAATAAATACATAGTTCACCTTTTGGGGGCATGCCCCCAAAAGAAAAACAACCTTTGTCATTCACTACAAAGACAAGGTTTTTTATGAACTATTATTTAAGCAAACTTATGACCTATCATCTAGTCCACCAAATGGAACGCGAAGGATTTTCGATACAGAAGATCGCTGAGCATTTAGATATGAACTGGCGGACCGCCAAACGCCTGCTGCAGCTCAGCGAGCAGGATTATTTAACTGAGATCGAACGGATCCAGGGAAGGAAAAGATCACTGGAATCCTACGAAGAATTTGTTAAAGACAAATTGATAGTCTATCCTGGAACTCCAGCTGCACAAATGCATGATTGGCTGAAAGAGCATCACCAGGATTTTCCTGAAATCAGCCAGAAGACAGTTTTTAACTTCGTTCAGGCCGTACGTGGAAAGTATAATATTCCAAAGACTCAGCAAGTAAGAGATTACTCGAGTGTTCCTGAACTTCCATATGGTTTACAGGCTCAGGTAGATTTTGGTTTTTATAACATGCAAACCACCCTTGGAAAGACAAAGAAAGTACAATTTTTCACATTTGTGCTTTCCCGATCACGCTATAAGTTTATCCATTTCAGTGATACTCCCTTTACAACAGCAACAGTAATTGCTGCCCATGAACTTGCATTTGAAGCGATTTCAGGCTGTCCTTCAGAAATCGTCTATGACCAGGACCGTCTATTTATGGTGGCTGAAAACTTTGGTGATCTGATTCTGACAGCGCAATTTCGGTCTTATGTGAGCCAAAGTACTTTTGTTACTTATTTCTGTAGAAAAGCAGACCCTGAAAGTAAGGGAAAAGTGGAGAATGTGGTGAAGTATGTCAAGCAAAACTTTCTTTATAACCGTTCTTTTAAGGATCTGGAAACGCTGAATATGGAAGCAAAGGCATGGTTGCTGCGTACAGCCAATGCACTTGAACATGGTACTACTAAAAAAATACCCGCTGCAGAATACCAGATAGAAAAAACGTTCCTGGGTGACTGGCATCCGGCGGTTATTGAGCCTGAAGCATATGCTGTTTATGCCGTTCACAAGGACAATAAGATTTCCTATAAAAGCAATCTCTATAGCTTGCCTTTGGGAACATACAAAGGAAAAGGCACAAAGATACTGCTCAAAGTAACGTTGGAACAACTTATCATGATGAACCAGAAAGAAGAGGAACTTTGTCGCCATGATATTTGTAGACTTAAGGGTCAAAAAATTCTGTCAAGGGACCATGGGCGTGATAAACTTACGGCAATCAATGAAATGATGGAGCAATTCAGTAACCTGATGGAGAACAAATTACAAGCGCTGAACTGGGTGATGCAGATCAAGCACCATAAACCACGGTATATTAGGGATCAGCTTCAATTGCTAACTGCCACGGTAACACACCTTGAGCCACACCTGGCTTCCCAGGCACTCAATTATGCCTGTCATCACCAGATTATCAGTGCCACCGATTTCAAAGCGATTACAGAAGCGCTAAAAAGGGAACAGCTGAAAGCAGAGATGCCGACACCAATTATTATTCGGTTGAACCCGCTTAGTGGTGAAAGCAGAGAAAATGAGGACAATATACCTGCTCAGAGCGACCTGCTTACTTACGACACCTATTTCTTGGGCTAATTATCCTTTACCTGGTACCTAAAGGGGTCAACATGCTCCGGTACCAGGTAGTTATTTTATACATCATCAACAACAAAAAATGGAAATACAAAAACAAGAAATCAAACAATTGTGCAGCCAGTTTGCACTGACCAGCATCAGCACGAATATTGATCAAATCGTTTCTGAAGCAGAAAAAAATGGGACTGGTTTCATGCAGTACACGTTGGATCTGCTTAAAAACGAAGCTGCTTACCGCCTTAGTAAAGATCAGGCAAAAAGAATGCGGGCTGCAGGATTGCCAAAAAGCACCAATCTGGAAATCTATGATGCAGAAAAGAACGGACTAAAAGCAATTCGTCTGGCCCAACTCAGAGAACTGAACTGGATCGATCAGTTGTTTAATATCGTTCTCATGGGTCCAAGTGGAACAGGTAAAACACATCTCGCGGCAGGCTTATGCAGTGAAGCTGTTAAAGCCGGTTATAAAGCCTATTTCAGGTCGATGGAAGATATAATCAATACCTTAAAGACCAAAGACTTCGTCAAATCACAGATGGTCGAATATAAAAGATTGATCAAGGCGAACATCATTGTGTTAGATGATATAATGCTCTTTCCGCTGGAGAAAAACCTTGCGGTTGCTTTTTTTAACTTCATTAATCATATTTATGAATCAACATCAATTGTCATTACAACCAATAAAAAACCTACGGAATGGGCTAAAATGCTCGATGATGAGGTAATTGCAACTGCACTTTTGGACAGACTGCTTTTCCGCTGCGAAATCATTAATCTAACTGGTGAAAGCCATCGTTTAGAGAATAGGCAAACCTTCTTTGAATCCTAACTTTATTGCATTACTTTTGAAACGGACTATGCATTCATTCTTGCCATTTTCTCTGTAGCATTCTTGCCGAAAGTTGTGTATTCCTATTTGCCAAAAACCCTGCATTCTTAATTGCCGTTCACAGCTAAGAAATTATCCCCAAAGTTTTAAGAAATAAAAAGCTCGGTAGTACTTAAGTACTACCGAGCTTTTGTGGTCCCGACGAGAATCGAACTCATATCTAAAGTTTAGGAAACTTCTATTCTATCCGTTGAACTACGGGACCTTTTAACACTTTAAGCTGTCTCTCATTTACCTCGGTTGTCGGTTTGGTTGTCGCTTTACCTTAAATCCGTTTAAATACAACAGCAATTAACCTGGTTATAAATTTGATTAATTAGTTGCTAAGTTATAATATTATGATGGTCTATAAAATCCCATCATCACCAAAGCTGTAATAGCCATGCACTGAGATTATTAAATGATCAAGAATTTGTAGGTCCAGTAATTTACCTGCTTCCCCCAGCCTTCTTGTTAATGCGATGTCTTCACTGCTGGGATCAAGCTCCCCACTTGGATGATTATGACAAAGTATTATCCCACTCGCGCAGCATTTAAGTGCTGCTGTAAAGATCACCTTCGGATCAGCAACAGTTCCGCTGTAACCACCAGATGAAATATGTACCAATCCTAGTACTCTGTTCCTTCTATTTAATAACAGGATTTTAAACTCTTCTATTAACTGGATCTTACCTAAGTCCCACTGCTGTATTAAAATATTATAAGCATGCTGTGATCTGCTTATCTGCGGCCTCTCTGAAACCTTGAACCTGGGCTTATACGTGATTTGTACTTCAGCCACTTTTAGTAATTCTGATTGTAATACCATATGATTTGATTAATTATGGATACCCAACCAAGCTTTCAGCCTAACCTAAGCCAATAAGCAACGGAATAAATAGCCAGTGCGGTAAAGGCCATTTTGAGCGTTTATGCCGGAATTTATTGAAGCGTGTTAAGATGACAAGCCTTAGCTTTGTGCAATAATTAACAAATCACTACTAAACATCAACCGTGATTCCGGCTGTAAGCATATAGGAATTTAATTGGTTGCCAAGATCAAAAAGTTGCGCTACTTTATAATCAAATGGATGCGCCTTCATATTAAGCTCGTTGATTTGAGGCATTTCAACCCTGCCACCATCAACAGTGACTAAGATAGTATTTCTAATAAGGTTATTGTTCAAAAGCAGACTATACTTATAACTTTCCGCATGAGGATCAGGAAAGGAATTTGCCCAATTCGTACGGTAATTATCATTTTCTGGATTCTCATCCATTATAAACCGAAGTGCCGGATATCTTTTTAGATACATCTCAATCTGCCCATTGTTTGTTATTCTTTGCCAGTCAACGTTACGATCGCTAGTCAATATAAAGAAAATAAGCTCGCCGACACTCATCTCATTTATAAGTTTGTCTGGTTGACGCACAAAGTCAGCAACGCTATGTAAGCTAAAAAAACAACTTGAAAGTATTCCAAAAAGAGCTGCCCAAGGTTCTAGTTCGTATTTCGAAAGCGCCCATATTGCAGTTAATATTAATGCTACAATAAAGCAAATTAAACCGATTAAATTTATCCAACGGTTATGCTTATCAATAAACTTGACACTAGAAAATGCAATAATCTTGTAGTCTATCATTTAAATGGATGGTTATAACATAATAGATCTTAACTATTTTACATCATATATAACCGTCTTTTGTAATCTTGTCTTACGGAGCTTGAAGTGGGTAGGATGATAGTTATTTACATTTGGCTGCATTAATGCTTTACTGAAAAACAAAACCTCCTTTCCCTCCCGTGAAGAAAATGCTGAATGATTAAACGAATACTGCTTGCTATCGAAATCGCTATATAAGTTATTTATAAATTGATGATCATCATAAGATACTATCCAGTGAACGTTTTTTATTGACTTTATCTTTTCACATATAGCTTCATGATGTTCGTCTTTATAGTAATTCATATATAAGGACTCCGCTTTTAAATAGTAGGGAGGGTCAAAATAAAATATAGTATTACTGTGTCCATCCTTACTGACAACTTCGTCAATTAAGTCGTTAGCATCCATATTATAAATGCTTATGTAATCTCTATTATTAGCTATAAGCCTGATTCTTTTGATTATATCCTCTTTATTGAACCGACAATCAACTTTGTATTCACCTAATTGATTTACTCCGCCAATCATTCCACCTTTAATAATACCAGACCTATTTGTACGATTTAGAAACAAGGTAGAGAAACCCAGCTCAAGCAATGGAACGGTTTCTTTTTCTCTCTGAACTTGTTTTTGTATATACCAGTTCTTTGAATTAACCTCTGTGCTCTCGATCATATTACACAGTTTTTCAGAATTATAAACTACTGAATGCCAAAACGCATAGATTGACCTATCCTTATCGTTAATCGTGATTCTTCCAACATATCCCTCTATCAGGAGAAAAAGGGCTACTGAAGCCCCTCCCGCATATGGTTCAATATAGTGTCCATGAATATTATTATCGATGCAAATCTTTGCAAGGAAGGAGGATAACTTATTTTTACCTCCAGGGTATCTCAAAGGTGAATAAAACATATTTAAAGTAAGGTTAGATCTAAAATATCCAATAAATCTGTATCATCTTGTAGCATAATTTCAATTAGAACCATCAGATTATTACTAATCTGCTCGCCATTATGAGGGGTTGCATTCACCCTGTAATTATGTACAATGGTATGCATACCCTCTAAATCAAACGCTGTGAAAGCACTTTTGACTCCTTTGGTTTTTATTAGGTCAGTAAACTTTGTTTTCATTAAGGTGAAGTTCGCAAAGACTCCCTTATAAACAGGCTGAAAATACGAAGATTTGGACATGTTCGTCTTTCCATTATATGTTGTATTTTCAATTATATACTTCAGAACACATTCAAATGTTACTCTAGCCATTGCCATTTTGGCATTAGGTTGAATGTTTGCATCAATAGCAAAATATTCATCGATCCGACTTTTAAGTCCAGCAGGAAGCTTTTTTCTTAATAAAGTTGGCACCTTCTTAATACTTCCTCGTTTCGGTGCTGTTCCTGTAGCACTTGCCGCTGCACCACCAGTCGTAGCAGCCGCACCAGCGCTGGCAGGTGCTGATCCTCCAGAAGTGGTTACGCCATTAGAACTGGTTGCAGTAATAGGATTCGAACCTGCCGAAGTTGTTCCTCCCCCAGTAGAATTAGATCCGGTAGTAGATGTGCTTCCAGTACCTGTGCTCCCAGCCGAAGTGGTCGTAGCAACAGGATAGGCGTCAAAACCAAAAGATTTCAACTCACTAAGGAACAATCTGTTTTTATCAATTGTCTCAGTTGTTACGTTATCTCCATTGGCCTTTAAGTAATTAACTATTGCTTTCACATAAGATTGAAACTTAGTAGAATCCGTAACTTCAATTTTATATGATGGACTGTCTTTGAACTTGTAACCACAAGATGTGCGATCTCTGAATAAACGTTCAAATATAATAGTTTTCCCCCCTGTTTTCCCCCTTCCACGCCTTAAAAGTTGCTTCAAATCGTCACCACCAATTTTCACGGCTTCTTTATAGAAGGTAGCTAATTTTATAAGATCACCAGGTTTAGAATCCATCTCCCTTATATCCTCTCCCAAATCAGCAAGCTTCAAAACTTCTAATGCTTTCGCAATCCTTTCCCATCGTCTGAAAAGATTACCTGCATGTTCTTCAACAATGCGTTCATCTATATCGGTCTGCTTCTTATAAAGGAGAACAGGAAGTTCTGTAAATATAGTTTTCGTATGGCTAAGCTTGTATTTACCAGGCATCTGTAATGCTTTGACGGCCGCACATCTTCTGTTACCATCCTTAACTATATACTTTCCTTTTTCTTTTATAACCCACAATGGCCTATCTGGATAAAATTCACCTGCCTTAACTATAGCTTCTGCGACTTCCTCAGCTGCCTCGGTATACAAAAGATATTCAATTAAATCGTCCTCGCTTTTGCTACCGCTATAGAGCTCTGCAAATCGTGGATTGTTAATATCCAGAACTAAATCATCTAGTCTGATATTTTGAGAGGTGGATCTTGATCCCATTTAATTCAAGTTAATATTGTTACTGATATATATCCTTGCAAAGAAGCACGCGATTTTAAATGGCTCCCAAAGTACTTGAGGATTATCTTTTGTGTACTTTTAATTCATAATGGATAAAGATATTAAAGAATGTGTAAATCAGTACAACTTGGACAAAGATATTTATACAAGTGGATAAAGGTTTTATTGAGTGCAGAATGGGCCTTTAAATACCTTGTTGATATGTAATGTCCTACATTTAACATTATATTATACTGATTCATCTATTTAATACTGTTATTTACAACAGAAACCTTTATTTCACCATTTACAATTCTAATGTATAAATTTTAGATGATGTTAATTACGGTAAACCGTATATAGATTTAAATACTCTCGCTCCCATTCCTGCGAACGGATCGAAGGTCTCAAAGTAGGAGTGCGTAGTATATCTTTGACTATGTATTTACACGAACAGCTGAAGCATGAAAGCTGTGATGCCTGAGGGACAGCGTAGGTGAGCTGAACTGAGAAAGTTTTTGGATATACCATAGTTACGTCGTTTGACAAAACAGTTTTATGCTCCGGCAGAGTTAATTAATGATAGATAAAATTCATTTAGCAACTCAATTGTTGGCTGATGGCGCTTGTAAGATCGGTTGATATAGCCAGGATGATAGCATCTGTTATCTTTTAGTATAGGTTTGAGGTAGGTATTGACAGATAAATTGATATCATTAAAGATATTCAGTGTCTGTGAAGGAAATCCATTTAGTCCAGGATGTCCCCATCCTAGATATACAGGTTTGGTTGCTAGCTGAGCATGTTCACAAAACAACCCTTGTAATGAATCTGGTAGTCTTTGTTGTGCTAGAGCAGCGCCTAGGTTGGGATTTCTTATATCAAAGAGATTGAATAACTGAATTACACCATTTAGTTCCCTTTTATTGCTGTATTCGCCATTGTGATTTAAATTTATATACCAGCCGCTAAAGATTTTTTCAACTTGTCTCATCGTTGGATCTGGATTGTATTCGCTCCATTCCTTAATATTACCGGGCACATCTAAATTATGATTCTCTTCATAGAACTTAGAAATAAATTCAAGATCAGCTTTCCTACTTTGTACTACGGACGCACTTCCTGGGTTAAGAAGTATTATGCTCCCAATCAGTTTGCAACTCTCACCAAAACGTAACAAAGTGTCCTTTCTGTAATTTAATATTCCATGACTTATAGATCTGCCGTAAACCTCCATATTATATATTCAAGTTTTGATTAATTAAGCCCCGCTCAATAAAGTTAAACTATATACTGGCAGTGAGGAGAATTTTAATATTGAATTATGATTGTCCGATGAACAGCTCGAAAAATGCCTCACTTAACCAAATGCACTCGCAGTGCTGCTGCCTGATTAATTAAACCTTGATCAAAAGAAGCAATGTAATCGATTCTTAAACTGGTATCTTCAAGCATTAAGATTAATATCTCGTCCACTAGACTAACGTCTGCTCGCCCGCCTATTGCTTTGCTGAAGAAACTTTCCAGTGCTATCTCATTATATTTTGAATCAGAAACTTTTATTACATTTGGCCTCCCAATAAAGGTTTTAAATGCATGCTTAGCTTCTCCGCGAGAAAGCCTTGAGTTAACAAATTCGTAAAGCGAAGGGTATGGCACAATAATATTCTGATCCTGAATCAATTCGGCATATTGATCGGCTAACGCACTTCTAACTGGCTCTCTTTCGGGGTTGTAAAGGGCAATCCAAAAGCCTGTATCAATAAGAATGTTAAGTCCACTACTCGCCATCAATTGAACCCTTTTCTGATTTCAATTGGCCATAGCCCTCCCAAGGTGCCTGTTTTCTTGCGCCATTAATAAACTCTCCTTTAATCTTATCGGTATTACTGTCTTTCCAGATAATATAAATTCTATCAGTTCTTGATAGTTTGACCGATTTTCGTATGTCCACGGCTAGCTTATCCACTAATTTTTTGTCAGATCGATCTATTCCAAGGTTGGAGACATCATAAAGGCAATAGGCCAATCCAATGCCACACTCTTTCGCAGAATTATTGTCTAGCCAAGTATATAGGCCGTTGTAGTCTCCTTTTAAACCAAAGTCATAAGAAATCCAGATTGCTTTATTTGTACTCATAATAGGTAAATTATATTCTCGTCGTTGAAGATAATATAAACTAACCACATATTGAACCGACTGATAATTAAAATTAAATCAGCGAACCGTCCGAGTGAATTGAGGTTAAAATGCTACGCGAAGGCAATACCGCGCGTATGACTGCGTGCTGTTAGCTATACACGAATAACTTCGGATCTGTTACTAGATGATTGAATATTATGCTTCCTTTAGATCCCATCCTTGGTATTCAAACTAATAAGATTAGCGTAGATTCTTTTGAATCTGTCTTCGCCTATATGCCCTCCATTAAACAAAGCTTGGTAATATCCTAACATATTTGAATACAATACTTCACCATCTTCAGAAGAAGCGAAGGATTTGAATACAGCTAGGGCTTCAACCGTCCATAATATTCCATCATCAAAAACCACTTCATTTGCAATGTCAAGATAAACTTCAGCTGTGGTTCTGTCAGTAATAACAGACGGATGCCACCAATTGCATTTGCCATTGACTTTAACAGCTTCAGTATAAAAACAGATCTGCTTCAACTGATCAAGAAATACAGCTGAATCACTTGATTTGTTTGTGAAGCTAAGTATCACTTCTGCATCTGTTATACCCATTCTTTTTAACATTGGGAATACCCAATGGAAGTTCTTTGACTTATGATTTCGCAATTCCTTCCATAATGAATGTATTCTCTGTGTAGAAAGTAAAAGGTTCTTAATCATGTATACTTTACCGGCCTCCTCAATTGCCAGTATAGATAAAGCAATCGCTCGTGGATAACTTTGATTGGCAAAAAGTACTCTTGCATCTTTTAATAGCAATTTTGCATTGTCAATTGCAAGTGCAATGCCTTCTGAAGCGTCTTCAAGTGTGATTTTCCCATTGTACTGGTCCTTTAATGGTAACGGAGTTCCGAATATCATTGAATCTTAATTATTTAGATATATATTCATTTAACGTAAATTGAATCCTGTGATTGTATCCAGGTGTGACCTGACTATTTCACTCTCATGATAAAATCAAGCACACCTTGGTACATGATCTTCACTTGATCAATCCTGTACTCCTCATATTTGCCGTGAGCTGCACTATTTCGTAAACCTAACCAGGCTGTAACCGATTTCTGTTCCAAAGGTCCAAACACCCCTGCTTTCTTAAGATCTGCATTCATAATATCGGCTTTCTTATGAACTTGATCAGTTCCTTTCAAGATAAAAGTGTCAACGGAATGTGTAGTACAAAGATTTCTCAAGTGCTCTTCAAGTACAGATCCTATCATCACTGCCGCTGGATCTTTATATCCTTCTTCGAGAAGATGCTCACTCATTTCTAAAAAGTCAGAGAAGATCTCTGCTGACACAAGCCCCTTTAAACTAACTAGCCACCCACCATCAATCTCTTGTTTAGCTGCTTTCAGTATGCCAATTGCAACGTTTGTGTCTGAAGGGCTACTTCTCTTAACATTCTTATCGAACTCTTTATATAATGGATGGAGTTCTCCAAACACAGTTCGAAAAAAGGAAAGGACCCCAGATCTAAGTTCATTAAAGCTTAGTTCATTAACACTGGCGCTTCTCCATTCACTAGCGGCTTTTTGGGTTTTCATCACTTCAAGCCCAAGCATAATCAACTCGTCTATTCTAACTTTATAACGGTCTGTTTTCATGGAGTAGCGTTTTATCTCCAAATCTAAGTATAATGTTATTAATCCTACAGAATAGATTAACTAATAAGCTCACCGCCTGCGAACTGACCGAAGGTGCCAAAGGGGAAGCACGTTAGTGCGATTTTAATTATGTATTATTTGAAGAGGATAGTAATGAATGCTGTAAAGCGTGAGCGATTGCAAAAGTTTAAATGAAAAGGTTTGGTACTTTATTATTTTAAATTAGCTTATGGTATATAATCATACTTCTTAAGATAAATTGGTAATATTACAGCTTAAGATCAAGTAATATGCTATTAGATATCCAGTTTCAAGATTCAATTAAATTTCTAAATGCCGCTCTTATATTAGCTAAAGATTATAGTGGCAATCCTAAGGATAACCGTATTCAAGCTCAAAGCTTTGACGTTTTACGGTTGCTATTAATAGCCATGAAGGATACGACCACAAGGCTAAATAAAAGGTTAAAAACTTATAGTGAAAAGTACTATCAAGAGAATGCTTCAGTAGAGGAAGAAGTAGATTGGAACAATCCATTATCGAAGATGTCTGATACAGGATTGATAATGTCAGATATTTGGAATTTAATTGATACAACTCATAGGCTCGGTGAAATTCTGAAACGCATGCGCTTTATTCCGGTATCAACATCATTTAATAATATGTTATTTGAAATAAAGGTAATCCGTGACTCTTATCAGCACTTGGATGAGCGCGTTAGAGATTTCTTCGGAGAGGAGCATTGTAAGGATAGCGTATTTGGTAACATTACTTGGAGATTTCGACCTAATAAAAGTCAGGTTGCATTTTCCTTCTATCTCGTTTCAGGTATTACTTTTGAGTCTATTGGTATACCACCACGGGATGGTACTTGGATAACACCTTCAAATTTTGTTGACCATGAAGGAGTGTTTGACTTAAACATTATGTATGTTAAAAGGAAAGGTACAGTAAAAGATAAGAGTCATGAGTCAGCTACAATAAATATTGATAACATCGTTGGCCAAATCAATCTTCTGTTGCCGCCAATATTCAAATATTGCGATCGTATTACTGAAGCTTGGAAAAGTAAATATCATAATAATGAAATAGTTGTTAGGTCCGGAGCTAGTTGGCCAATGGGATTTAGATTCTTCATTCATAGTGGTGATCAAATGGCATTTAACATCATACCGACTTCACCAGATTAATTTACAAATTTATAGCTCACCTAACTACGCGAATTGAGGTTAAAATGTACGCAGAGGTAATACCGTAGGTATGACTGCGTGCTATGTCAAGGACACTAGACGTAGTCGAAGTTTTAACCGACGCGTAGGTGAGCATATACTAAAAGATGGCTGAGGCATTTAAAATCAACGTAGTGAAACGTAGGAGATTTTGAAGGCGAGGGAAGCTATCACGGAGCAATGCAGTTTGCGGAAAGCATTCATGTATGACAGATATGTTTAAAACCAAGTGAAGCCAGGCTGAATAAGCCTAGCTGAACGAGGTCATACCTGGCATTCTTAATGCAACGCTTACGAATGCGCAGTACCTAATTTCCTAGCACTGGCTTTCAAAACACCACAGACTTAATGGTAGAACGACCTGCCAGCAGGATCAGAAGTAAATGATTGCGGACTTACGTCAAACCACTAAATGAAGACTAATCCTTCCCATTCTTCATCTAAGCCGCAAATGGAGGATGGGAAGGCATTAGGATGATACTAAACCCATAAATACTAAACTATATTATTCGCGCAACATCAAGGAGCAAACATGTTGCAGAATACAATATGAGCCTTAACCATTACCAGTTTATATATAGTTTAATATTATTGTATTCAGAAGGCTATTCGAGCCTCCGTAGAACGTATTTCTGTTCTAGTTTATTTTCTGTGGTGTAGAAGGTAATTATCAGGCCTTTGCTACTGTCTTTTGGATGAGCCCGTAGACCAGCAGAATAAGCCCCTGCAAATCCCTCAGACTCTTCAAATTTTACAATGATATTTCCGGTCGGGCTTGCGTAACGTTTACTTTTATAACTTCCGGCGAGAGAACTGAACCCCTCAATAAAGATCTTATCTTTATTATACATTACTTGTAATACACCTCCTTTATCACTGTCGATAATAAGTGTAGGATACGGTTTAGTTTTATCCAAAAGCCTCGAATAAATAATTTCGTAGTTCTGCGGATAACCATACATTTCTGCTGTAAGGTCTTCATCTGTTTTACCTTCCATACTAGCTTGGAAGATTTCCTGCTCAGTTTTAGGCTTCTGTTTGCATGCTAAAGCAACTGTTAATACGATGAGAGTAATTAATATAGGTCTTCGTTTCATAATTCAATTTGAGTGTGATAAAATTAGCAAATACTTAGCAATAACTAAGGGGTGGGTGAGCATTTAATTTCGTCTTTAGAGGTGTGTCGAAAGCATCATCAAAATCAAGAATAGAGCTGTTTGTTATTGAAAAAGCGAAGGCTTTACGAGAAGAAGCGAAGATCTCGCAATCAGAGCTTGCCTTTAGATTAAATGTGTCAAATGGTTTTATAGGGCAGGTTGAGAGTGAGCGATTCCCATCTAAGTATAATCTAGATCATATAGATAAACTGGCGAAGATCTTCCAATGTTCTCCTAAAGACTTTATACCAGCTGAGCCAATAAACAAAGACTCCGAAGAGTCCTTGTCTTGATGCTGTATTTTTAAGCCGGAACCTTTTCTTCCGTGTGGACTGTAATATAGCCGTGCTCTTGACTGAACAGCCTATTTATAAAGAATGGCTGAATGTCAGTTGCGCAATGATCAATCCTGATGCAGTTTTCAATGTTTAATGATCCAACAGCAGAATTAGTAGTGTTAAATACTATTCTGAGCATCCTGTTGAAAATCTTGTCTCCAAATCTGGTAAGACTGTCTTCATCATAGGATACATAGATCATCAGGTATCCATAACGATTCTTTGTTAAAGTAAAGTTATGAAATGAACTGAGCCACTCATTTATAAGATTTGTCGGCTTGCCAGAATTTAAATGATCAACAGTTACACTCATACGGTATTTTAAGCTGTCAAATGCGGTTAATAATTCTCTGGTTTGTTTAACGATACTGTGGTAGGCTTCTTCAACTAGAACATTGCGTTGCTCCAGGTTTGATTCTAAAATAATTTCTGTTTGTTCTGCTAGTACTGTCATGTCATCTGTTGGGTTAAGGATTTGTGAAGGATTAATGGTTTTTGATTGTGTTTGTGATTGATTGTTCGATTGATTTTGGGATTTCTTTGCCATAACGACTTAATGCCCTGTGTATACAGAGCCTGTTTTTAAAAGGGTTTAATTGATTATTTATGAATTGGGAGGTAGTATTGCTATAGAATAGATTGGATCAAGTAGATCTGCTTATTCCGATTGGGCGGAATATTGTCGCATATGTCTAATGAATAGAGATAGAAATGGCGCGATCGGACACATTTACATTAAAAAAAAGGAGTTGCGGTTCTGGTACAGTTGCCGTTCGTTTCTCAGAGTTCATTTTCTGTATATAATTTCATTCTCCACTAAGTCCAAGTCGGGGGGATGATGTGAGATACCATCTGAGTACTTGTAGCAAAAAAAAATATCAAAAAAAATTAGATGAGGAGCTGAGAAGGTTTTCCAGTTCGTCTGCTCATATCTTTGTTTTCCTCTGCTGATGCATATTTTGCCATTTTCTCTATTAAAGGCGTTTTCAATTATTGCAGAGGTAAAGGAGGATTGTTATAGTTAACAATCCGTAGTCCATTTACTGAACCTATCCTCACATTTTCAGCTTCAAATTCTAAGACATTTATAAGGTCAGACGCTTGAGGCGTTAAGTCTATGCCAGTTTTGGGATTCACTCTGTTATATTTTTTATATAATCGGCGGAGATATTCAACAATGTCACTTCTTAGTACCGCCCTGGTACCACACTGCGCATAATACTCTGCTTTAATAAGCACCACGTTTCGTTCATTAATGGACTTTATCACCTCTTGTCCGATTAGTTTTTCATTATAGCGTAATTCCTCCATCTTATCTCCACCAATTTCTATATATGCATTACAGATTGGCTGTACTATCAGAGGTAAATTATTGTGAAAGTTAGATAGTACCGATGCATCAAAGGTTGAAGCATCACTTGCTCTCAGATATTCAACAACTTTCTTAATTCTATTGGCTTTGCTTAATTGCTCAATGTTCCTTGGTAGCCTAGGGATGTAGTCGTCAACATATGAACAACTATATTCTGCCCTCTTCCAAGCGCCAGATATGCGGGTGATATGGTTATATTCTTGGTCAGTCCATTCTAGATTAACGATCTGATCAACTTTATAGGTGTTTAAAAAAGCCTTGCCGATTGCGTCAAAATCTGAGTACTTCTTTACCAATGTATGATAATCGACATCATAGAAGGTCGTACCATAAAATACATTATTTGAGTGATCGTTATAATCAGCAATAGCGTCCTGCCCTGTAGCCTTGATCAGTCCTTGAAGTTCCTCAATCGGAGTATATGTTTGTATGTTCCGGCTATTGGTTATATGGATTATCTGATTAGAATAATGTCTATTTCTGCCAGCGGCTTGTACGCACTTATTTGATATTCCAGACTTTAGGGTATACGAATTTATATCTGATAGAATTATAATCGTAGCGTTGAAATCGTAGAGATCCCACCCTTCAAAATACTTGGTTGTGTAGAAATTGAACTTTCGATAAGTATCCTCCATTGGAGCCTCTCTATGATTCAATCTAAGATCGTCAAGCGTCTCTATATTACCCTTATCCTTGGTACAAAAGACGCTGAAATCCTCTGGTTTTAAATGTGCACGTGTGATAGTATCAACGATGCCCTTCACAGAGTTTAAGAATATATGAACCCTGCCTGGGAATGACTGCGGGTTTATCAGCTTGGAATGCAGCAGTGCTTGAGGATCATTTGTATTCTCAACTCGTATTCTCCCCACGTGACCTCGGAATTTAATGTTATATATGTCAAAACATTTAAAATCTTCATTAGAGAAATTGAACGGAGTTGCGCTAATTAACGCTTTATGCTTGAATTTAAAAAAGAATTCAAATGCATCCAGAATATGGGTTCTATAACTGTCTGTAATAGCAGTATGTGCTTCGTCAAAAAGTATAAACCAATTATTGTACGTAGACGACCTATTAGTTGAGCAATCAATAATCTTGCGCAGGCTTTCAGGTGTGCAGAAGATCTTTTTGTTAGTAATGTCCGAATCAATGAAGTGCGTAAGTTCTGCTTGATCTTTATCACTCAGTGATCCTCTTACTGCTTTATAATTTGGAATTGGCGCTCCATCTCTGTAGCACTTGTTATCTATAATTGCATTCGTGGGGACAATAATGATTGAATTTCGTTGAGCCCTAGTCTCTAAATATGTTCCACCCACCCCGCAGCGACCTTTGTTAATAATTGCATTGTTTGGTATAATTGGGAAGGCCTTGTTTAGCCTGTGTTTAACTTTTAATCGGTAATTATAAGTTGTTTGTAATTCTGTTCTCTCCGTAAATGTTAGGTATCTGCTGTAATCTATTGGTGTTTTCATCTGTTGTTTGATGCAAGCTTTAATGCTTGCATGCCACAAAGATTCTTCAAATTGAAACCCATAACCTCACAACGGAAACGACTAATAACAGATTAAAATATAGCACTGGTGTTCAGTTGATTGTGAAATTTTGAGCGTAAAAAAAGACGGTTTAAAACCGTCTCTCATTTCTCTTATTAAACGAAGTGAGGAAGTCACTAAATTCCTCACTTTTTAAATAACCCGGATCATCAATATCATCGACCTGTCCGGTTCCGTTTGCAATTAACTGTGCATTTGCAATGTTGTTGAGTTCGGGATCATCCGGATCTAACATATTATCAAGATCCAGTTCTGGTACCAATATCTCCCAGTCTATAGAGTAGGACTTGTTAGCAGGTTCCATACCATCAATATGGGTGTGCATTGCTATAATCCGTAGTTCTTCATTTACCAGTCTATCGATAGTGAATTGCTTTTTTGGTCCGTTAGACTTCTCATTATATAAGGCACGGACTCGTATTTTAATACGGTCTTTGTTATAGGTTGTACTGTTCGGAGGCATAAAGGTTACTTCCGCTACTGGCATTGTTTTACCATTAAATGATTCGTTGTAGGCGTACATTACTTTGTAAGTACCGACCTGTGGTGCTTGATGATCCATAGTATTTATTTTGCTGTTATTAAGTACAGCAAATGTCATCAAAGGTCAAGGGGCATAACGCACAACCATTTTCATAATTTATTATTAGAAATATAGCGCTATATATCAATTGGTTACAAATAATCTCCCGTGATCACAGCGTTCATTGGTTCAGTGTTAGCGTTGTTTCTTAACACCATTCTTATATAATTGAGTGCGTCAACTTCCACATCATGCGAAACAGATAATAATCCATTTATTTTACATGTTGCATAGATTATTCTTGCTTGATCGTTGGTTAAAGCTCTGTTATCCGGATTTAAATGTGAGTATGCGTTTAGGTAGCGGAGAAGTGTTGAGCATACAGTGTAAAGAAAATCAGCCTTGAATGCTTTAGTACTTACAGATCTTGCTTGATCAGCCATTGCTTGAATTGCATTTAAAGTCGGGACCTCGATTTCACTTAGCCTATTGCTGATATCAAAGGAATAAGAATCAGACATACTCTTAAAATGATCAAATTGTGTTACCACCATGTTATCAATCATTTTCTGAACCACTTCCAGATCGTTAAACTTACTATAATAATGAAAGTATTGATTAGAATCCGTTTTACTTGTGATCTCAATGTTAATTGAATCGAACTTCTTCCCTTCTTTGATTGATAGCAGGTTTACCAATGGCTCCAGTTCTATGAGTGCTTTGTCATTTTTAGGTGCCTCAGTGTTGATATATGTACCTTCATTATTAATCAAAGCTTGAGTAATGAAAACAATATGGCCAGCGTGGTGAATAGCTTCCAGGGCATTAAAGACTTTTAGGTAATTGAAAACTATCAGTTCTGCACCCGCTTTATCTTCTGCAATGACCTTCAATTCAAACAAATAGGGAGTAGTTGGATCATAGGATTTATAATATCCGGTGTCGTAAAGTGCTTTAACCGTGACGTGGTAATCCTTAAGTATTTCGTAACTGACTGAACTTTCGATAGTAATGATATATTCTTCCATTATCTGAGATATTTACTTGCAATAATACATATTATTTGATGTTTACCACTAAATGGACTAGTAGTAATAGCGGAACAGGTTTTATTCCATTCCGCCTTAACCAATACCCTACATCGTATCCATTACTCCCTTTAATATCTGGGCATGTTCATCGTTGCTCTTTCTCAAGTACCTTAGAAACGCTGTTTCAGTCTTATGAGTGGTAATTGCCATGATTGTATTATTAGGTACTAATCCGTAAAGGTTGGTCGCAAAAGATCTCCTAGCTGTATGAGTACTGACGAGTTCCCATTTTTTGACTTCGATAATAACCTTCTTACCATTTAAAAACTCCACTCTTGTTTCATCAGAGTCTATTCCTGCCATTTTACAAATGACCTTCAATTGCCTATTCATATACTGGTTTGCGTACCCGTTGGGAATAACGCCATCATACTTCATAAAAATACTCCTGACGATTGCATTAATAGGAATTACAGCCGTCGAACTTGTTTTGCTGGTCTTTATTCTAATAAATTCCTCTTCGATGTGATCTCCTTTAAGCCTATTAAAGTCGCTAAACCTTAAGCCTGTCCATGCTCCTATAAGAAACAAATCCCTGATACGATCTAATTCTATCCTCTGGGATAGATCCAGACCGTAAATCAATTTAAGTTCCTCCCTATTCAGATATATTGTTTCCGATAAGTAAGCAGGCTTCCTAAAATCTCGGTGCTTATAAAAAGTGCTGCTGTGTAATCCTTCCTCCTCAGCCTTTCTTAACCACGTTTTAATCACTTTAATATGCTTACCAATAGTGCTTGGATTATAATTCTTATTAGTATTGCACCAATCTGTAAACCGGAAATACCAATCAATATTAATGTCCTTAAAGTCGAAGCCTCCTTCATCTTTCGCAAATACCTTTAGAAGCCTAAGGGTGGTTGTATATGTTTTAAGGGTGTTAGTGCTTGTGAGATTAGTTTCATTATTTGTTACCAATTGCTTTTTTGGAGCATATTGATAGCTGAACCAATCTATAAATTCAAAGAAATTCCGTTTAATTGGCGCAGACGTCCTGCTGAATTTAATATCCAGCATATTCTTAAGCTCAATAATTTCCGGCAAACGTTGATTGTTCTCCTTTTGATAGTTCTCCAGTTCAGAGAATATAATGTCTGTAATACTCCTTAAATTGGAGTTTAGGATATCTGCGTGCTGGTATTCCTTTACCTTCCTTGCCTTCTGACTAATTACGTCCCAGTGTTTGGGAAGTATCTTTTTACCACTAGAATAGACTAGTTTCAGACCGTCGTACCTGATGATTACGTTAATTGGAGTCTCAGTTTCTGAGTTAGGTTTCCTCAGATTGAAGTTAATCTCTGCCATGTTGCGATGTTTTGAACCAGCGACAACTCATATTTGGTTGTCGGTCTGGTTGTCGGTCTATCGCTGTTATAGATAAAGTGGCAAACAGAAACGGCCTTCCTGATGTAGAAAAGCCGTTAGAGTATCTTAAAATGTTATCAAAGTGGTCCCGACGAGAATCGAACTCATATCTAAAGTTTAGGAAACTTCTATTCTATCCGTTGAACTACGGGACCAAGAACTTACCTAATTACGCTTCCATTGCTATGGTTTTGTAAAGGTGCCACAAAAGTAAGTTTTCCATCTGAATTTTCAGACATTAAAATCATTCCTTGTGATAAAATTCCTTTTATTTCTCTTGGTGCCAGGTTAACCACTAAACTAACCTGTTGTCCAATTACTTCATCTGGTGTGAAATACTCCGCAATTCCCGACACAACCGTACGCTGATCAATGCCGGTATCCAATGTCAATTTCAAGAGTTTTTTTGTTTTTTCTACCTTCTGGGCAGCTACAATTGTAGCTACACGGATATCCAAAGCACTAAACTGATCAAAATCTATATTTTCCTTCACTGGTGCTGCTACCGCATTGGCAAGTATATTGTCTACTTTACTTTGGTTAAGTTTATCAATCTGTGCCTGAACTTCTGCATCTTCTATCTTTTCAAACAGCAATTGCGGCTCGTTCAACTGATGGCCACGGATCAGTAAATTCATTTTACCTGCGTCTTCCCAAAGGTAACCGCCATAGTTTAACATCTTCATCAACTTATCCGCTGTAAACGGCAAGAAGGGCTCAATAAGGATTTCAAGACTAGCCACAATCTGTAAACTGATGTTTAAGATTGTACGAACACGGTCTTCGTCCGTTTTGATAACTTTCCAGGGCTCAGTTTCTGCAAGGTATTTATTACCTAAACGGGCAACGTTCATCACCTCTGTTAAAGCCTCTCTGAACCTGTAGTTTTCAATGGAAGCGCTGATCTTCGCTGGATACGACGCCAGTTCATCAATTACTGCCTGGTCCTGCTCGGTAATGGTCATCAGCAATGGTACCTTTCCATCAAAATATTTATGCGTAAGCACCACTACCCTGTTGATGAAGTTTCCAAAAACGGCAACCAACTCGTTGTTATTCCTTGCCTGAAAATCTTTCCAGGTGAAATCATTGTCCTTGGTTTCTGGTGCAGTAGCTGTTAATACGTACCGCAGCACGTCCTGCTTGTCTTTAAATTCAACAAGATATTCATTTAACCATACCGCCCAGTTTTTAGACGTAGAGATCTTCTGACCTTCCAGGTTAAGGAATTCATTGGCAGGTACGTTATCAGCAAGGATATAATCTCCATGCGCCATTAACATTGCCGGGAAGATGATACAATGGAAAACGATATTGTCTTTTCCAATGAAATGTACCAGTTTGGTAGCATCATCTTTCCAGTAATCTTCCCAGTTACCTTTATCGAGCCCCTTCTGGTTGATATAATATTCTTCTGATTTAGGGTTCCAGACGTCCAGCCGCGCATATTCAAACAGCTCTTTTGTTGCAGAAATATATCCGATTGGCGCATCAAACCATACATAAAGGACTTTACCTTCAGCATCTTTCAGAGGAACTTTCACTCCCCAGTCCAAGTCGCGCGTCATCGCCCTTGGCTGCAGACCTGCTTTAAGCCAGCTTTGGCACTGACCGTAAACATTCGGTTTCCACTCCTTATGGCCCTCAATATAAGTTCTTAAACGTTCTTCATATTTCTCAAGCGGAAGGAACCAGTTCTTAGTTTCTTTTCTTACCGGAGGTTCGCCAGAAAGCGTAGACTTAGGATTAATCAGATCTGTTGCATTTAACGTAGTACCACAGTTCTCGCACTGATCGCCATAAGCATGGTCAAATCCGCAATTTGGACAAGTACCCGTGATATATCTGTCTGCTAAGAAAGTCTGGGCTTTCTCATCGTAATATTGTTCTGTAGTTTCCTCTGTAAAAACACCTTTATCGTACAGGGTCTCAAAAAAATCAGAGGCAGTTTGATGGTGTGTAGCTGAGGAAGTACGATGATAGATATCAAAAGATACCCCGAATTCCTTAAATGAATCACCAATTATTTTATGGTATTTGTCAACAATTGCTTGTGGCGTAACACCTTCTTTTTTAGCCTTTAGCGTAATAGGAACGCCATTTTCATCAGATCCGCAAATAAACTTTACGTCTCTGTTATTTGAGCGGAGGTAGCGTACGTAAGTATCTGCAGGCAAATAAACACCAGCTAAATGTCCGATATGTACTGGACCATTTGTATAAGGCAAAGCCGCCGTAACGGTATATCTTTTTATTTTACTGTTATCCAAAACTATTTTTATTAATTTGTCAAAGATAAGAGTTTACCGATGATTAAACAGCCAGCCTACTTAAAAAAGGGAGACAAAGTAGCTATTGTCTGTCCCGCAAAGAAATTGAAGAAACCCATCTGCTACGCGATCAGCTTATTGGAAGACTGGGGACTGGACGTTGTGCTTGGTAAAAGTGTAGACGCAGAATATCATCAATTTGCCGGGGATGACGTGCTGAGGGCCGCAGACATGCAATCTTTTCTGGATGACAAAGACATCAAAGCCATCATTGCAGGCAGGGGTGGATATGGCATGATACGGATTATTGACGACCTGGATTTCACGCTGTTTAATGAAAGCCCGAAATGGGTAGTAGGGTTTAGTGATATTACTGTACTGCTATCTCACCTGATGGCGGTATCTCAAACGCAAAGTATACACGGACAGATGCCGGGAACTTTTGAAGATGCCACTCCTGAATCGCTGGAGTCGCTAAGAAAGGCACTCTTCGGTGAAGAGATAAGCTACACTTACAATAGCGGTTTCCCTAACAGTCCTGGCAAAACCGAAGGCATATTAATAGGAGGCAACTTGAGCTTGCTGATTGCAGTGGAAGGATCTGTTTCTGAAATGGACTATAAGGATAAAATCCTTTTCCTTGAAGATGTAGGTGAGTATGAATATGGCATAGACCGTATGCTCCGCATCTTGAAACGCAGCGGAAAATTAGCAAAAATCAGAGGACTGATCATCGGTGCCTTCAATGAAATTAAACCCGAGTTCATCCCTTTTGGCCAAAGTGCGGAAGAGGTGATATGGGAAATTGTAAAGGAATATGATTACCCTGTAGCATTTAATTTCCCAACTGGTCATATTGATGACAATAGGGCATTGGTACTTGGTAGCAATGTGGTAATAGACATAGCGGATACTACTGTAAATTTTCGCATTAAATAATGAATAACAAAGAGAGGACACTTTCAAAAAAGCATTCTCTCCTTGTATCAAATACATTTAAAAGTTATCTATCCCACCAAACTCCAATTAAGATCGTCCTGTACGGAACCGGAATTCCTGGCCCATTGGTCAGCGACTGTCCATTTAAGTTGATCTCTAACTGAGGATAAGGAAACCTTCTTGGAATTACTCCGCCAGTTCTGTTTAAAACAGCAGGAACCAACACAGGGAACCCTGTTCTTCTCCAATCAGTCCACGACTCATATGGTGCCTGAAACATGGTCACCCATTTCTGCTCCATAATTCGCTGAAGTGTACCATTAAAAACTACTTCTGGCCTTGCCTTGTAGGCCGCCGCAGCTGAAGCTAGGCCCAGGAAGCTAAAATCTGCATCCAGCGCTTTGGAATATGCATCCGCAGCACCCGCAGTATTACCTGCACGCTGCCTAATTTCAGCAATGATATACTGTAGCTCAGCATAACTCATTAAGATTACGGGTGCATCGGTAGCACCGTATGCACTACCAACCCTCGAAAACTTATTGGATCCAGAGTCATCATCATCTCCCCCCGCCACGTTGCCTAAGTATTGCCCCGCAAGCGCACCATTTTCCACAGGATAAAAGAAAACAGGGATCCGTGGATCTTCAGATGCTTTCATTTTGTTTACCAGCGTTGCCGCGACAGCATTGTCAATTCGACCAGAAATTACATCAAACTGGTATATAGGGTTAGAGGTAGATGCGGTGGTTCCAAATTTTAATGCAGCATTGTCTGCATTCGCCTCCATTAGCAGGGGGTTCGTGTTGAGGAAGGTGAGGGCCGCGGTTGGATTAACTTTACTTGTATGGTTGTATAACCTCAGTTTTAAACTATTGGCGAATTTTTCCCATTTCACAATATCTCCACCAAAGATGAAATCATCTGCAGCCGGTTTGAAATTCCCCTGATTGGACTTCACATTGGTAATACCCGTATTGAGCAACTCGATAATTGCTGGATAAATAGCTTCCTGTTTATCATAGGCAGGGTTCACATTGGTTATGCCACCCAAAGCTGCCGAGAAAGGAATATCCCCGTAAGAATCTGTCAATACGCTGTAGGTATAGGCGGTTAAAATTTGAGCAGCGCCCAAATAAACTGTATTTCCTTCTGCTGACGATCTTAGTGCAATAGAATTTAAATCAGCCAGCACCCCAGCATACATTGACGACCAGATATTATCTGTTGTAGCGGGCGTAATATCATATTGTCCATATTCCAAGGGCTGGTTCCTGTGCCCGGCGTATAGCTGAACGAACGAAGCCCCGATTCTGTTGATCGAACCACCAACTGTATAGGCAAGGTTAGCCTCTGCCGCTGGCAAGATGGTTCTTAATGGTACCTCATTAGGGAAATTCTGACTTTCGTTAATATCGAGGCCTTTTTTACAGGATGAGATGCTTACAAGAAGCATTACTAAGCAAATACCAATCGGCTTAATACCTAATATCTTATATATCTTGTTCATTTTCTGCAAATTAAAATATCGCTTTTAAATTAAACCCAAAACTTCTTGTAGTAGGAAATGCAAAGCGTGTTGCACCCTGTCCGTTGCCTGTTCCAAATGAACTTGATTCGGGATCTACATGCGGTGCATGTGTCCAGATAGCCAGATTACGGCCATAACCACCTACAGTGACAGATTTTAGCACTTTGCTATTCTTCAGGTTGAAGGTATAATTCAAATTGATTTCCCTGAATTTAACCCAGTTATTCTTGTACACGTACTCTTCATTACCCTGTGCATTGGTATAATAATTAGCATCTCTTTTTACTACTATTGTATTAGGTTGCCCTGTATTTTCATTCACACCCGGGAAAATAAAGTCCTCCTCGCGGTTGGCTGTTTTTGCGCTCACCCCATAAAAATCAAGTAGCTCTTCGGTACCGTTATAGAAATAACCGCCCTGCCGGGTATCAATTAGAAAATCTAACGCAATACCTTTATACCTGAAACTATTTCTGATACCGCCGGTCCAGTCGGCCTCTATGTGGCCAAGGTTTTTTCCATCAACAAAAGTTGGATAACCATCGTCATTGGTGATCACATTTCCATTCGCATCCCTGGCATATGCTGTTCCAATAATAGACCCGTACCTTTCCCCTTTGACGGCATAGATGGCAGGGTTACCACTAAATCCACCTAAGTAGATTTGATCAACCCCTGGGTAGGTCTCTAACACCTTAGACCTGATCCTGCTGAATGTGATGTTCACATCCCAGCTAAAATCATCTGTTTTTACTGGGGTGGCATTAAGGCCAATTTCAATACCTCTTGAGCGTGTTGCCCCAGCATTAACAACTGCGTTGGTTGCGCCTGCCGCTGGTGAAATATCAACAGCAATTATACCGTCTGTATTCTTATTTGCGAAGTAGGTTACATCAAGACCCAGTCTGTTATTTAAGAACTTTAGCTCTGTTCCAAATTCTATTTCCCTTGTTTTTTCAGGCTTTAAGGTAGAATTATTGATAATATCATCTACAGTGAAGCCCGGTATAGAGCCAAATGGGAACTGAACACCGTCTGTAAACCCGTCACCAAATTCTGCGGAAGCAAAACTGTTGTAGATCTGATAAGGATCAGCATCCCTTGCTGTTTTGGCATAGCCGACCCTTACCTTTCCAAATGATAAGATTTCGGGACTGATACCAAGAACCTCATTGAACACAAATGAAGTATTAACGCCTGGATAGAAATAGCTTCTGTTTGAGGAAGGTAGCGTTGACGACCACTCATTACGTCCCGTAATATTTAAAAACAGATAATTTTTATAATCTACTTTTAAATCGCCAAAGGCACCAATTGTCCTTCTTAAGGATTGAAACTCATAGTCCGGGCTGAAAGATTGTACGTTACCTGCTGTTGGTAATCCCGGTAAAGTCAAGGCAGTACCAATCTGCCTTGTTTGATTAAATTTACGCTGGTTGTAATCCTGACCGGCTGTAAATGTTAAGTTGATATCCTTTGTAAGCTTCCTATTGATATTTAGCAGGAAAGTGGAAGTCAGCTCCTGGCGGTATGTATTCTGATTTGTTAATGCACCATTAGGATTTCCACCTGTATTGATATCATAAAAGTATTTACTGCGGTCATTATAAAAGTCATTACCAAATCGGTATGAGAAGTCCAGCCAGTCTAACGCCTTGTAGGCCAGATTTACACTACCCGTAACCCTATCGGTCTGTGTATTATTAAATGTCTTATTTACTGTCCATAAAGGATTGTCAAATGAGCCCCCTCTAAAGTTGATTTGTGTCCCGTCAAGCCTTTCGTAACCATATCCTTTAAGATTCCATGAAACCGGCATACTTAAAAGGTTAAAAAATGGGTTGCTTCCACTTTGTCCAAGTGAAGCCACATCTCCCCAGCTCCTGTTATAGCCTACATTTAATCCTGCCGTTAGTTTTTGGCTAATCTTATTGTTCACATTTAAACGCGCATTTGCTTTGTTGAAGGATTGGTTGGGAACGATTGACTGTTGGGCGGACTGGCCTACAGACAGGTAGTAATCTCCGTTTTCTGTAGACTGTGCTACAGAAAGGTTATTATTTACCAATGTTCCTGTTCTTAAAAAATCATTCCGTGGATCAAAAACCTGCAGGTTTATAGGGCCTCCGGCGGCTGCACTGTTAACCTGTTGACCAGTAATACGCGGACCAAAGGACCTGGATCCACCCTCGGCATAAACACCTCCGTTACCTTGTGCAAATTCGGTCTGGTAATCTGGAAGGGCCGTCGCATTATCAAAACCGATATTGCTATTGAAGGTAATAACAGGTTTTCCTTTACTGTTTTTTCCCGATTTAGTGGTAATTAAGACCACCCCATTAGATCCCCTGTTACCATAAAGCACAGCGGCGGCACTTCCCTTTAGCACCGTCATGGTTTCAATATCTTCGGGGTTGATATCAGCTGACCTGTTAGGTGTACCTACACCTTCAACCTCAGTCGCCAAACTGCTACCATCATTGTTATTACTAATGGGAACGCCATCAATAACAAATAATGGCTCGTTATTACCCTTTAGTGATTTGTTACCTCCACGGACCACTATTCTGGCAGCTTGCCCGGGGGCACCACCGCTACTTACAACCTGTACCCCTGCCACCTTACCATTTAGTGAGTTAACCACGTTCTGATTACCAACGTTGGCAAGCTCGGCACCCTTGACCTCTGTAACAGAATAACCTAGGGCCTTTCGCTCCCGTCTTATTCCTAATGCTGTAACGACTACTTCGTTTAAACCCTGACTGTCATCTGCCAGTGATACATCAATTGTATTTGATGCACCAATTGGCCTGGTTTGCGAAACATAACCTATAAATGAAAATTGTAGCGCCGTTGCGCCTGCTGGTAAAACTATTGAATATTTACCATCGCTGCCTGTAATTGCACCACCGGGCGCACCAATTACCCTGACACTTACACCCGGAATAGGTGCATTGTCTCCCTGTGATATTACAGTACCGGATACGGTGCGATTTTGTCCTATTGCGCAAATGGCAAACAGGAGAAATACCAGCGTACTTAGTATTCGTTTTTCCATGAAATTTGAGATTAATGATTGTTAATAGCTAATTAAAGATTACCCTGATACAACGGATAATGGTATAGGCGATACCCTCATAACATACCGCAGCCTCTCGACGAAAGACAGACAATAGTGGATCTTACACAATTCCTCTTACTGCGTAAGATTAGACAGAATGAAATGTCTTCGAAATAAATGGTTAAGTAAAGAATCAGTTATTACTTACTTAAATATAAAATAAATTTAATTCCATAAAATTCGCCTGACATGAATATTACAAATTAATTACAATGACAAATATTTTGTGTTAGAACTCAGAATACTGAAGAGGAAGATAAATTAATGCGCTAAAACCTTTTATATTAACCGAGAAGACAAGCCACCGCAATATGATTGAAGGGTATAAATGAAGGTCTCTGATCGAGTTGTTAGATCTAGCAGGGTAATCACGGCGTATAAAAATCCCCACAGGTACTAAAGTGTGAATAACCTAATCTATGCTTAGATGATGGATGTAGATTGCCTGACTGAAAAAATGAACAAATAACAAAGCCTGTGATCATGATGTATGACACAGGCTTTGTTGTTTATAGCAGTATATTTTAGTGTTGCTCGTCGAGCATGAAACCGGTTTTGTGATACCCTTCGACTTTATAGGTTACCCCATTAACAATCAGGTCAAATGAGATCGAGTCAGTCGGAGTTTTAGAAACTGGCCCTGTTGTGCCATTAGTTACCACCCTTCCATTAGCCACGCTAAAAGTTGGGATGCTGCTGCTGGTTGTGGCTATATTTGCAGTATTTGTGGCTGAGAATGTCTGGTTTGACACGTCAACACCAACTTTACCTTTTACTCCAATTACGGTAGTACCTGCTTTTAATGCAGTAGACTGAACCCACATTTCTGTAGCAACATTTGCAGATGTATTAAAAGTGTACAAGGCCATATATGCTCCTGTATTGTTCACCCTTACGTACCAATCACCAGAAAGCGTCTGTACAGCAGTCCCACCAATTTCCTGGTCTTTCTTGCATGATGACGTTACTACTACCAGTAATAAAAGCATGATAGCATTGATTATAATATTTTTTTTCATTTTCATTTTATATTAAATTATATACTATTTGCCCCACCACACTTTAGTGTAGATTGGAAGTTCCGCTGGTGTATTGCTATTTCTGCTTCTTTCATCATTCGGAAATACAAAACGCCTAGGGAAATTACCTGCACCAGTAATAGCATTAGGTGCAAAGACAATTTGTCCAGGAATGTAAGTAGGGTCTGTAGAATACACAGGACTAATTTTTGGATAACCAGTTCTGTTTTGCTCAAAGAAAGCTTCCAATCCATGTGATCCTACCAAAGAAGCCCATTTTTGCATAATGATTGCTTCTAATTTCGTTTCAAATGATCCAGTTGTAGGGTAAGCATATGTAGTTAGAATTGTAGCTGAAGGAGTGATTCCAACTTGAGCAAACGCTGCTGCAACGCCATCGTCATACATTGCCGCTGCACCTGCACCACCGTAATAACGTTCTAATGCTTCTGCCTGCATAAAATAAGACTCTGCACGACTGATGAAGTTTACAGGATCTGTAGCGTTCACAACAATGTTTACAGCTTTGTTGTATTCCGGATGCGCAGATGCTCCCAGGTAATCTCCCTGATTGATCGAAGGAACAGGGTTAGCAACGCCAAAATAGGCAACCGCTCTTGGATCTGCGTTTTTATTCAACCAGCTTGTAAAGGTAACACTTGCTTTAAGGTTATCTGGAGTATTAAGCCTTCTGAAGTTGTACTCATAAAAAGGGTTACTTCTGTTTGGTACATCTACGAAGTTACTTACTGCCGCATCAACATCTAAGAATTCAGCGTTGGCCGAATATAATGCCCTGATACCTGCTTCTGCTTCTGCTGGTTTTGCGTTAACCATGCGCAAATACATTTTCAGTTTCAAAGTGTTTGCAAATTTCTCCCAATTTTCCATCTCTTCAGTAAATGAATCTGAACCACCAAAAACAAAATCTGTTTTTACCTGGTCAGCACTGAATTCTGAACTTTTGTAGTCCTTAGCGAGAGCAGCATCGATTTCTTTAATTAAAGAAGTGTAGATGGTATACCCGTCATCAAACTTTGGCTGTAAAATAGTTGTGGCCTGGAAAGCTTCACTATAAGGTACCTTATCGAATAAATCTACAAGGACTTCATAAGTGTATGCCTTCATAACCGTATTCATCAGGTTGTAACGCCAGTCTTGCTTTTCTACCGACTTGGTTATACCTAATTGATAATCAAACAATGCACCAGAATACAATTCTGTATAGGGGCCATTTACAAATGTAGACGTAGCTGTAAGATTGTAGATATCCAGGTTACGGAACTGGCTTGAGTTATTATTTTGAGTATAGTACTGAGCCCATAGCCCCCCTATTATAGACAAATCACCACCAACGCGACCCGCTGTTGACATTACTGCCGATGGGAACAACGTTTCCGCAGTTGCCGCGTCGATTGACGGGTTATTGGGGCTTTCGTTCACATCCAATGTTTTTTTACAGCCCGCAGAAAAAAGGAGTAAAGAACATATAATTAAGTTATTGATATTTAATATTTTTTTCATAATTGATAGCTTAGAAAGTTACGTTTAATGAAAGACCAAAGCTTTTAGTTGACGGTCCGGATCTGAACTCTCCCATCTCGCTGGAAAGATCATTACCTAAGTTAGAAACCTCAGGATCAATCGTCCTGTTCTCTTTTGGTAACCAAGTAAACATGTTACGTCCAAAGGCAGTTACGGTAGCACGGTCTGAACCAATTTTGCTGGCAATGCTTTTTGGCAATGTATAGGTCAATGTGATATCTCTTACTTTCAGGAAGGTTTTATCCAAAATCCTGTTTTTGTAAGCAGTTGCTAAGCCTTGAGATGTATAGTATAAGTTTGAAATACTTCCCTCTGTTACAGGCACAGTATTTTCAACATAAGTCACATTACCGTTGGCACCAGTAACCGCAACTACTGAATTAGGAATGATCATTGTTCTTCTGTCGTTGAACGTTGTTTTTTGATCGTTACCAACAAAGTTTAATAAGTCAGCAGTTCCCGAGTAGAATACGCCACCTTTTCTGTAATCCAGCGTAAATCCAAAAGTCAGATCTTTATATCTGAAGCTGTTGGTCAGGCCCATGATGAAATCTCTTTGAGAAGATCCATAATTGCCGTTTGTCGGAGATACAACGGGGTAGCCAGTACTGTTAACAATGATTCTTCCTTGTGGATCATATGAAGGAACCGGAGCTTCGAAGACTCCTAAGGGCTGTCCAACTTTAGCCAGGAATTGAGCGTCGTAAGCTGTATTTAACGTAACCTGGGTTAATCCGTCTGGAAGTTCCAATACTACGTTCCTGTTTTTCGTAAAGGTATAACCTAAATCCCAGCTGATATCTTTCGTTTTAACCGGTGACCCTGATAAAGCAATTTCTATACCTCTGTTCCTAACTTTACCAAAGTTAACAATCCTGAAGGTGTATCCTGTTGAAGGAGAAGATGCAATTGGAAGGATCTGGTCATTTGTGATTTTGTTATAGTAAGATACATCAAGTCCTAAACGGTTGTTGAAGAATTTAATCTCTCCACCGAATTCCGTCTCTGTACTAATCTCTGGTTTTAAGTCCTGATTGTTCAAAGTATTTGAAACAGTGTAACCTGGAACACCACCGATAGGGAAGGTAATATTACCGAACCCTAAACCTACATTAGTTCTGGATAATGTATTCAACACCCTGTAAGGATCTGTATCACTACCAGTCTGACCATACGCTGCTCTCACTTTCAGGAAACTGATTGGAGTGCTGGACATATCAACCATCTGAGACAAAACCAACGCTAAGTTAGCTCCTGGATAGAAGAAACTCTGTCCATTGCTTGGAAGTGTTGAACTCCAGTCATTTCTCGCGTTTAATGTAAGGTACGCATAGTCCTTATAGCTCAACGCTGCTGAAGCATAGATACCAAAAATTCTTCTTTGGGTTTCAGTTTCAGTTGTAGTAGGGTCGTTGGCTGTATTACTCAATTGATAAAAACCAGGAATTGCAAGGTTTTCAACACCTGTGTATAAAGCTCTTGAACCACGGTCGTTGTAGTTCATACCTACAACACCATTGATATCCCAATCGCTACTTAACTTTTTATTGAAAAGTGCGTTTAGTTTTGAATCATATTCGAAATATCTTTCTGATCCTTCAATGACGTTACCAACACTTGCTTGTCTGCTGTATTCTTCGTCGTTACCGCCACCAGCCCAGCTTCCTGGAAGAGGTGAGTTTTTAGCATTCCAAATCTTGGTACTAATGTTATTTAAATCAGCACCCTGTTGAAACTGGAAAGTCAACCATTCGTTGGCTTTAAATTTTAAATCAACGTTTCCGTAAAAACGGTCACTTTTGAACTTCGATCCATTTTCGTTAATAGAGTAATAAGGATTTTGTGAAAACGGAGAGAAATAATCATTGACATTGTTATAAGGAGCATTGTAATCCTTAAAGCTTTGAATTGGGTAGTCAACAGGAATCTGAAGAATATCTTCATAGAAAGAAGAACCGATACCGGAAGTAGATTGTCCTGTTTGAACGAACCTTGTGTTTTTTCCGATGTAGTTAGCCGATCCTGTAACAGTCAATGCTTTATACTTAGTAGACCCACCTAATGAAAATGTATTTCTTTTGTAAGTGTCATTGTCACCAGGCAAGATACCATTGCTATATACATTGCCATAAGACAAATTGAAGGTACTTATCTCGTTACCGCCACTGAATGACAAGGTATTGTTATATTCTGCACCTGTATCGAAAGCATCTCTAAAGTTGTTTTTCACTGCAGAAAATGATTTCTCTTGTTGAACGCCATCTACAACCGAACCCCATGGTCTTGTTTGACCATCAAGTCTTGGGCCCCAGCTACCATTTTCGGCAAGCCAGTTCTGATAAGCCCATCCCTGACCAAATTGATCCTGAATATCTGGAACAATTGATACTTTAGTGAAAGATGCTGCGCTTGAGAAATTAATTTTTAACTTACCTTCTTTACCTTTTTTGGTAGTAATGAGAATTACACCGTTAGAAGCCCTTGAACCGTATAGTGAACTTGCAGCTGCACCTTTAAGGATACTGATACTTTCAATATCATTAGGGTTGATATCGTTGGCAGCATTACCAAAGTCATAGTTCTCGCTAAGGTCACCAATACTGTTTGCAGGAGCAGTTCCGCCAGGACGTGAATTGTTCACGGGAACACCATCCACTACATACAATGGTTGGTTATTACCAGCAATTGAAGTGAAACCACGCAAAATCACTTTGCTTGACCCACCTGGTGAACCAGAAGTATTCGAGATGTCTACACCTGCGATTCTACCTTGTAAACCGGAAACAAGATTTGTAGGTGCAGCGCGGTTGATTTCTTCGTTGCTTACTGTAGTTGAAGAATATCCGAGTGATTTACTTTGTCTGTTTAAACCTAAAGCGGTTACAACAACCTCGTTTAGACCTTTACTGTCACTGGCAAGAGCCACATTTAATCTTCCTGATTCAGGAATTGCAACAGTTTGGGTTACATAGCCTAAGAATGAAAACTGAATAGTTTGAACATTTGAAGGCACGCTGATAGAGAACTTCCCGTCACTTGATGAAACCGTGCCACCCGGGGCACCAGTTAATTTAACACTAACACCTGGAATGGGAAGTTTGTCTTCTTGTGATGTTACTGTACCAGTTACTGTTCGGTTTTGTGCAACAGCATTTCCAGCCAGAAACAAAAACACGAACACACTTAGTATAAGTTTGTTCATAATGAAAATTTAATTAGTTAATAAAAAGTTATGATGATTGCGTTAATATAAAGAGGGGAAGGAAATCCTGATTGGAAATTAAGGCTTTGTACTGGACAAATTCCTTCCATGGATACCTTTTGAAATTCTGCGGGTAGTTCTCTTCATACACGCAAAATTGAAGAAGACACTTAGTAAAGTTCTCTCAGAAAAATAATTTTAGGTCAACACTCAGTTAATAATAGTCTAAGATATGGCAAAAATCTGCTCCCATAATAGTTTATAAAGAAAATATTACAAAAGTTTTATATTTTCTGTAGATTTTTAAATATTGCCAAACTATGAGTGTCATGCGCAGCGAGCACAATGTATTTTCAATTAATTAACTAAGAATAAGGCATTTGCAAACAGCTGTTTCCCACTTTCCCAGAAAGAACGGAATAGGATATCCGTAGAAAAATAAACAATATTTCCACTTTGCACCGGCTGAACACCAAAAACCAGGCCTTCACTCAGTTTTTTCTGAATATTGCGTCCTACTATACCGGCCATAAGCGCATTTGGCCTCAAAACCCCTACATTCCAGCCCTTGTCAAGTAGTTCATAAATCTTATCGTCGGTCTTTAAAGTATAGTAATAATCACCTAAGGCCATTGAAAGCGGATGGCTTTTATCCAGATTGACTTTATATATAGCCCCGGGTATGGCATCGGCAATTAGATCCTGCCCCTTTTCACGGTAAACCCTGGCCAGGTTTTCTTTGTCGGCCGGATCAGGAAATTCTTTCTTTTTAATATCGAAGGGTTTGATTCCTATTACGCTGCCAATCGCATCCTGCATAATGATGACCTTTCCTCCCCTGTTGATCCAGCCTTCCAGTTTTTCGATATTCTTTTTCAGGTAATCACCGCTGGGAAGTATCAGCACATTAGTACTGGCCAGCTCCAGATCGCCGATACTGTTTTCAGGGATAATATTTATAGGGTAGTTTAGCTCCTGTTCAAAAAAGTGCCAGATTTCACCTATACTTTCTGCTGATATTTCAGTGCCGGTTACCATGGCTACCTTCGGAACCGTTAATAGTGGGTAAACTGATGAGCCAAAATCCCTTCCCTTCTGTACGAATCCATCAGAAATACTTGAAAACGTCCGTTTAAATGCCTTTGCAATGGAAAGGACCTGATCCGTCACCGATGTGTTGACCCTCTCATTTTCCATTCTGTAGATCAGCAGTGAACCTTCAGGGTAGTCGCCTGTATTGGTAGTAAAAGCCTGTTCAGCCATCCGCACTTTAATATTTGCAGCCTGCAGTGCCATCAGGATCTTTGCATCTTCTAAAGAATTCCAGGGTAAAATCCAGGCATAAGGCTTTTCTGCCAAAGTAGTTGTATCAACAGGAGCTTCAATTGATGAGAATACGCCGCTGAGGTTCTCCTTGCATGCAAAAGCACCTAGTCCATACGCATAAGGCAGCGACCAGGCGGTAATATCGTAAGTATTAGAATCGGTTACAATGGTCTCTGGTTCAAAAAGCACGTTTGCCAGTACCGCAGCGGGCTGTTTAAGGTTAATCACAAGATCATTTCGCTGCAACTTAAAACTTTGATGCTTTTTGGTTTCAAAACTAAGCCCATTTAAAGTTCTTTCGCCACCAAAGGCATACTTGATATGGTTCCGTGATAGCATTGCTGCGAGCTTTTTTAGGCGACTGAGATTATCAGCGCGCACTACATAACTTTTATAAGCACCTGGCGGGGACTCGACAGATTGAAGGAAATACTTTTTGAACTCCGAAAGCAGTACAGGAGCATTATCAGACACGGTTTCTACAGTTGCCAAACCTGTAGTAAAGTGATGATTGATCCTTTCTTTTAATGTAAGGGTATCCCCACCAGGCCTTTGAACTGCAAGACCCGCATTGATTCCCCCCTGTTCATAAGTCATCCCAATTGCACCGTTGTATAAAGGATAAGTATCGCCATAAGAAGGGTAAAGAAGATCAAACCGTTCGTTGGTAAAGTACTGCCAGCCATACTCATCAAAATATTTAGCATTATTCTTACCTGCAGTAACCTGAAATTGACGCTGAAAAGGGGTAATATCCTGATGGACAGGTTCCGCCGCAGGGGCAAAATAATAAGGATCGTTGTAATTTTGCTCATGGAAGTCTACATGCACTTCCGGCATCCATTGCTGATACAAAACAAGACGTTGCTGCGTTTCAATTTGGGTTTGCCAGGCCCAGTCGCGGTTTAAATCAAAATAATAATGGTTGGTTCGCCCGCCGGGCCATGGTTCATTGTGCTCTCTGGCAGCGGGATTAGAATCTGGCTTGGTGCCGGCGACGGATGTATAGAATGTGACAAAACGCTCACGCCCATCAGGATTTAGACATGGATCAATGATCACTACTGTATTTTTTAGCCATTCCTTAATATGCCCGTAACTACCCTCCGCCAGTGTATACAATAATTTCATTGCAGTTTCTGATGAACTGGCCTCATTTCCGTGAACATTATAACTCAGCCAAAGTACCGCTGGCTGCATTTCTGATTTAGCCCCAGCTTCGGCCCTGCTCAGTTTCAAATTGTTTGTCCGAATCTGCTCCAGGTTCCTCATATTATCAGGCGATGAAATTACCGCCACCAACAGATCCCTGTTTTCGTAGGTTTTTCCATAGTTGACCACTTTTACATTCTGACTTGTTGCCGCCAGATACTTAAAATAGGCTACAATCTGATAGTGTGGCGTAAACCTGCTACCAAGGGGATAACCCAAAAACTCATCAGGGGATTTAAGCTGCGCCTGCAGTCCGGTAAATCCAATCAGGAGAAAAAAAAGCGATAGCAGGGATCTGTTCATTTGCTTATACTTGGCGTTAATAGTTAAAAGCCTGTAAATTCATGGTGAATGCCGCAGGCAAATGTTGCGTTGATCACTATGCAAGACCTTTATCCTGCAAAATAGTAAAGAATATTTTTAGTTTGTCCTGCATAGTGTAATTTTACCCTGTAGAAAAGCAAACACAACCATGCCTCAAACCAAATTGATCTATCAGCATTATCTTAGCCACCGCACCATTTGTACTGATACAAGGAACATCAGCGAAGGCTGTTTATTTTTTGCGTTAAAGGGAGAGAATTTTGATGCCAACACTTTTGCTGAAAAGGCGCTTAGCCAGGGTGCGGCATTTGCAGTGATTGATAATCCTGAATATTTGATCAATGACCAGTGCATTCTGGTAGATGACGTGCTTACCGCCCTGCAGAACCTTGCCCGCTACCACAGGAAGCAGCTAAATATTCCGGTAATAGGCCTTACTGGCAGTAATGGAAAAACAACCACCAAAGAGTTGGTAAATGCAGTTCTTGCCGAAAAATACCAAACATTTGCTACCAAAGGAAACCTGAACAATCATATTGGCGTTCCGCTATCTGTGCTTTCGATTAAAGATGAAACAGAGATCGCGGTGATCGAAATGGGGGCAAACCACCAGAAGGAAATTGCGTTTTTGTGTGAAATTGCACTGCCCACACATGGGTTAATTACGAACATAGGTATGGCGCATCTGGACGGGTTCGGAGGATTTGAAGGGGTAAAAAAAGGTAAGGCTGAGTTATTTGATTATTTAAGACAGGCGGACGGCATCGCATTTATCAACGTGGACAATCCCTTCATTGTTGAAATGAGCGAAACCGCGGGACTGGATAAAATGATCCGTTATGGCGAAGGGGAAGATGTTCTTATTAGCGGTAAACTACTACAGTCGGATCCTGTACTATCACTAAGCTGGACAAAGGACTCGGCCCATTATGAGGTAAAAACACAGCTGACAGGGTCATATAACTTTGAGAACATACTGGCGGCGATCAGCATCGGTTCCTTTTTTGGCTTAACGCCTGAGCAGGTTAATACTGGCCTGGCTAATTACTCGCCAAAGAACAACAGGTCGCAGCTCACGAAAACCGAACACAATACGGTAATTTGCGATTTCTACAACGCCAATCCAAGCAGTATGTCTGCTGCATTGAATAATCTGGCAGCTATGGAAGCCGCAAATAAGGTTGCCATCATTGGAGACATGTTTGAATTGGGGCAGGAAGCAGCAGAACAGCATGAAAAAATTGCCACACAAGCAGAATTGGCAGGTTTCAAAACCCTGATATTAATAGGTAAATATTTTTATGCGCTGAAAGAAAGCCATAATGCATTGTTTTTTAGTACGCCGAAAGAGGCAATGGACTGGCTGGAAAACAACCTGGTTAAAGATAGTCTGGTATTACTTAAAGGGTCAAGGGGTATGGCATTGGAACAATTACTGCCTGCCCTGTAGTTAATTGAGGGTGGTAACCATAACGCCTGCATCACTCACTTCTTTAAGTGGATTATCACGCATATTCTGTTCTATTTCTATCGTATACTTACCGGCTTGAGGGAAATGATAGTTTGATAACAATGGCAGCACATAAGTATATAAGTTACCAGAACCCTTGCCCAGCCACTGACCATCAGATTCGGCCAGCCTGTATTCATACCGGCGGGTTACTTTGGTTAATCCTGGCCCACTCAAGTGCATGAGTACAAAAATATTTGAATACCGGTAATCTGCAGTGTGCCTCAACTTAAATTTTAAGGCGTACGCTTTAGCAGGATCTTTAATCTCTACTATAGCCTTCACCTTATCTACGTAACTCCAGTTACGCTGTGACAGTTCTACATTGGTATCAATAACATTATTCGTAGTGCATCCAGCAATTCCTGTGATCAGAATGCTGGATGCAATCCATACAAATAGATTAATTTTCTTCATTTTTTGGTTTATCCGAGGGTTTGTTACGTCTGCGGTTATTCCTGCTCCTGTTATTGCGGCTTGCGGATGGTGCTTTTACTTCGCCACCTTCTTCTGTTTTAACCGCTTCAGGTGCCTTTCTTACTTCCGGCCCCCTTCTGTTTTCGTTTGGCTTCGGATTTTGCTGCGGTGCCTTTGGAGCAGACGGAGCTGGTCTTGAAGACTGCGCTGGTTTTGGGGACTGGGGTGCTTTTGCTGTCGGCTGTCCGGATTTTACAGCACGTTCAGTACGTTCCGGCCTGTTTCCGCCAGCAGGTCTATCCCTGTTGTTCCTGTTATTATTGTTGCCGCTATTACGGTTATTCTTGTTCCGTGGTTTATCATCAAGACGTGTTAAACTGTCCTGCCCTACAACATTTTCGTAATCATGTGCTTTTTCAACAATGACTGTTGTTGCCAATTCTACAGCCTCATCTTTTAAATTGCTAGGCTTTTGACCCTTTTTGTTCATTGCCATGATCTCTTTCACACGGTCAACTTTCAAAGGAATCCAGTCTTCCTGATTAGGATAACTGAACCACATTAGCTTCTTAAAAATATCCGTCTTCTGGTGCCTGGCAGTTCCCACTTCAGTCTGAAGGTTCTCTACACGGTCTGGAATATCTTTTAAAGCATCCAGATAGGTATCCAGTTCATAGTTAAGGCAGCATTTAAGTTTACCGCACTGTCCTGCCAGTTTCAAGGTATTGAGCGAAAGGTTCTGATACCTCGCAGCAGCAGTAGATACTGTTTTGAAGTTTGTTAACCAGGTAGAACAGCACAATTCGCGTCCGCACGAGCCAATTCCGCCAAGTCTTCCAGCTTCCTGACGCATACCAATCTGGCGCATTTCAATCCTGATCCTGAAAGTTTCAGCCATTTTTTTAATCAGTTCCCTGAAATCTACCCTGCCTTCTGCAGTATAGAAAAATGTAGCCTTAGTTTTATCTCCCTGGTAATCCACATCACTGATTTTCATTGACAAGCGCAGGTCAAGTGCAAGCGTACGGGCCTTGTGCATGGTTTCCCATTCAAGGTCCTTGGCCAGCCTCCATTTTTCCACATCGGCTTCCGTAGCTTTACGGTAAACCTTACGTGTAACCTGGTCAATTGGTGTTTTACGACGCTTCATTTGCGTGCGTACCAACTCACCCGTTAAGGAAACGTGGCCAATATCATAGCCTCCAGTAGAACCTTCTACAGCGATTAGTTCTCCGATTTCCAGATAGATATTGTCATTATTCAGATAAAATTCTTTTCTGGCACCTTTAAATTTAACTTCTATAACCTGAAAAGGTTTATAATTTGAGGGCATGTCCAAATTGGACAGCCAATCGTAAACTTCCATTTTCTGGCAGCCTCCAGTAGCGCACGAACCGTTACTTTTGCAGCCTGAGGGAGCACAGCCACCGCTGGATCCCGTAGAACAACTTCCACATCCCATAATTAATTATATATATATTGAGTCCCTTTCGGGAGCGTTTTAAACTTAATGATTTTTACCAATTGTAAAGATACATCTAAAAATAAGATTTTAGGATTTGCGTTGCGTTCGATATGGTAATGTGCCTGCTCCAGTTCTGTAATTATAGCGGCAGCCATATTGAGATCAAGCACATGCTTACTCAGCTTTCTGGCGGTTTCAAGTGTGCGTAAAGGCAGTTTTACCAAGCTGTCTGCCCCACTCAGGATCAAACTGCAATCCCTTAAAAAACTGATCCCGTACTTTAAAAAATTCTTTTGATTTTCCCTGCCCCAGGTTGCGGCCTGATCTACAAATGTGACCAGGTCGGGCACTTTATTGCCATACCCCATCCTTAACCATTCTGCAAAAATCTCTGCATTGTCGTTGTGCGACTGTGCGGCCATAGATTTGGCTTCGATTAAATTCCCATCCGCCAGAAAACTATAGGCTGCGGCCTGCTCGTCAGACAAATGGTGCTTCGCCATCAGGTAATCTTCTATCACTCCGCCAGAAAGTTTAGGGATTTTGACAATCTGGGTCCTTGACAACAAAGTAGATAAAATATGTTCCTGGTTATTGGCTACCAGCAGAAAAAGTGTATTGGCAGGTGGCTCTTCAATAATTTTCAATAAAGAGTTCCCTTCTTTTTCGAGATACTCAGGCAACCACATGATCAGCACCTTGGTTTCGGCCTCGAACGCCTTGTAGCTTAATTTTTTTATGATATCATGGCACTCCGCGATGTTAATATTGGCCTGTTTGTTATCGGCATGAAGCTGCGCCCGCCAGATATCCAGGTCTACATAAGGATCTGCGAGTAGCAAAGTTCTCCATTCATCAAGAACATCTGTGGCAATTTTAACATCTTTCGAAGCAAAAAAAGGATAAGAAAAATGAAGGTCGGGGTGGATATACCTTTCGTACTTCCTGCAGGATGAACAGATGCCACAGCTATCCTCATTACTTTTATCTAAGCAATTGATATACTGCGCATAGGCAATAGCCAAAGGCAACGAACCGGTTCCTTCGGCAGACAGAAACAACTGGGCATGACTCACCCTGTTTTCAGCAACTGTCTGAATCAGCTGACGCTTAATCTCCTCTTGTCCTACGATCTCTTTGAACTGCATTTGGTGCAAAATAGTAAATTTATAACAATCTTTGCAGCTATGCCCCGTATTATCGCATTTGATTATGGTACCAAGCGTATCGGTATTGCCGTTACCGACCCTCTGCAAATTATTGCTACAGGACTTGATACGATACACCCGAAAGATATTGTTGATTACTTAAAAAAATACCTGCTCACAGAGGAGGTAGAGGCTTTTGTAATTGGGAATCCGAAACAAATGGATGGCAGTCCTTCTGAATCTGCACAGCATGTAAAAGGCTTTTCTACCCTGCTTAGAAAGAACTTCCCACAAATCCCCCAGCACTGGATAGATGAACGTTTTACGTCAAAACTAGCCCATGAAACGATCATGCAAAGCGGTCTTAAAAAACTGGACAGAAGGAATAAGGAAAGGGTAGATACGATAGCCGCGACAATCATTTTACAATATTTCATGGAAGAACACCGTTTATAGAGAACTAAATGAGCCTGATTAAAGAAGACTTACAACACTTACTCCTGAAATTCTGCGAACCTGAAAATGAGTTATTGCAGCGGATTGACAGGGAAACCCATCTCAAAGTGCTGATGCCAAGGATGCTCTCGGGCCATTACCAGGGCAGGGTGCTGAGCATGTTAAGTAAACTGATTACCCCAAAAAGGATTCTTGAAATAGGTACTTTCACCGGATACGCAACATTGTGCCTGGCAGAAGGCCTTGCGGATGACGGGCTCCTCTACACACTTGATATCAATGAAGAACTGGAAGACAGGGTACGCGGATATTTCGCAGAATCGCCCTATGGTTCGAAAATTAAATATATACTGGGTGACGCCACCCGGACCGTGAACGATCTGGACGAGGTATTTGACCTTGTTTTTATCGATGCGGATAAAAAAAATAATGGTACCTATTATGATCTTATCTTTGACCGGGTAAGGCCAGGTGGGCTAATCATTGTTGATAATGTCTTATGGAGCGGAAAAGTACTGACGAATCAGCAAGACAAGGACACCAGAAATATCAGTACGTTTAATGATAAAGTAGCAGCAGACCAAAGGACAGAAAAACTAATTCTGCCCGTACGGGATGGCTTGTTTATCGTAAGAAAAAAATAAAAAATGAATTTAAAAAACCTATTGCTTACTTGGCTGGGCATTATTTTACTGGGCTCAACTGCCCAAAGCCAGACTATCCAGGACTACGTTGAAGAACACACTGACCACGCACAGGAACTCATGAGAGAATACGATGTGCCTGCCAGTGTAATACTGGCAGTTGCTATCCATGAATCGGCCGCCGGCAAAAGTAAGGTAGCCCGCCACCTCAACAACCATTTCGGGATTAAGGGATCTAATACGAATACTGAAATCAATTCATCTTACCGCGATTACGAAACCGCAGATGAATCTTATGATAATTTTGTGGAGGTCTTGCAGAACAGTTCTACCTTTAGTAAGCTGTTTGACAGATGCGACCAGTACGATTACAGCAGCTGGGCAAAGGGAATTCAGCGTGGAGGATACGCCAGCAGCAGGACATGGGCAAAACAGGTGATCGCGATTATAGACAAATACGAGCTTTACCAGTATGACGACCGCCCGGCAGATTATGTTGAACCGGTAAAAGTGGTACCTGTTGCCTTAAAAAAGAAACATCACCGCACTGCAACATATAAGCGTCACCGTGCTGCAGTGAAAACATATACAGTAAAAAAAGGCGATAACCTCAACAGGCTCGCGGAATCACGTGGAACCACTGCAAAGGTACTAATGCGTAAAAATGGTTTGAAAAAATCAGCGCTGCAGCCCGGGCAGAAAATCAGATTTTAATGAAGAAATTACTTTTACTACTGGCCATAGGGATTATTTTTCTCGCTTCCTGTTCCTCACGGAAATACCATAAGAACAACAAGAAGATTGAAAATGCCGCAAATAAGGCAAATCCAAACTTTACAGACTTTACCACCCTAAGTTATATAGATGCGTTTAAGGGCGTTGCTGTAGAGGAAATGAATACCTATGGAATTCCCGCAAGTATTACCCTGGCTCAGGGAATTATTGAATCGGGCAGTGGTAACAGCAGTTTGGCGAAATACGCAAATAACCATTTCGGGATCAAATGTACTTCTGAATGGAAAGGTAAAGCCTACTACAAAAATGACGACCAGAATAACGACTGCTTTAGGGTGTATAAAGATGCCAGGGAGTCTTACAAGGACCATTCGGAGTTTCTGAAAAGGAAACGGTACAGCGCACTATTTGAACTGGACAAAAATGATTACGTCAACTGGGCTAAGGGACTGAAACAGGCTGGATATGCTACAAACCCACGATATCCGGATATGCTGATCAATACGATAGAAAAATACCAGCTGCACCAGTATGACCAGCCGGAATCGGAACCTGATAAAATTAAACGCGAGGACCGTGTGTTTACGGAAATCAATGCCAATATTCCTAAAGAAGTTAAAAAGTTTACACCGGTTGAGACACCCCCATCCAAACAGATCATCAATACAACTGAACCTAATTACACGGTTCAGAAAGGCGATACGCTGTATAACATTGCAAAACGTTATAACCTGACGGTGGATGAACTCAAAACGCTGAACAGCATGAGTGACGAAGGAATTAAGATTGGCCAGAAACTGATTGTAGTTAAATAATGTTAATGTCCCGGAATTAGCTCTGCCTATTCGTAATTTTGCCGGTCAATGAAACTGTTAATACTATTATTATTCATTTCCACACTTTTTGGAGGACTGGCGGCGGCGCAAACCAAGCCTGTGCAGGGTTTTGTGATCGACAAAGATTCTAAGCAGCGTCTGGCAAAAGTATATATATATAACTCTCGCAGTGACGATGGCCTGTATAATAACAACAAAGGGGAATTTACCACTCAGGCGTCTGTGGGCGATACACTCTTTGCTGCCCTTCAGGGATACGGCTTTGACACAGTGGTCTACAAGGGAAACAATACAATTTATTTTCAACTTAAACCCCTGGCCGTTCAGCTGAGGGAGGTTGCTATTATTGGTAGCTCTATTACGCCGAGACAAAAATACGACCAGACACTGAGGGATTATAAGTATGCGACCGATAGGGGAAGTTCTAAAGATCTGCTCAATTTAGGTTCCAGGGGGGTAGGATTGGGCATTGATGCGATCTATAACCTATTGAGCAGAAAAGGGCGGAACGCAAGACACTTACAAGAGATCCTGGAGCGTGACTACCGCGAGCAAATTATTGACTACCGGTACAATGCAGGGTTTGTGGGAAGGGCTTTGAGAATAAAAGACTTTGAGCTCACCGATTACATGCAGCAGTACCGCCCAAGTTATGATTTTGTACTCGCTGCATCAGATTATGCTTTTATTGTATTTTTAAGGAACAATTATGCTTCTTATAAACGCAATCCGAAAGCACTGCGACTGAAACCGCTTCCACAAATCAAGATTGATAAACTATGAGGTATTGGGCCATCACTTGCAAAAGACTGCCTGCAACGGCGATGGCACTGTTCCCTTTTATGTTATTTAAACGCGCGGAGCTTAAAAACGAACCATTACTGATTAATCATGAAAAAATTCATTTTTATCAGCAACTGGAATTGTTGGTCCTGCCATTTTATGTGCTATACCTGATCAATTATATAATCAATCTGATCAGGTTTAAAGACCATAGCCGGGCATATTTTAATATTTGTTTTGAAAAGGAAGCTTATGCCAATGATCGAAATATCAATTATTTAAAAAAGAGACGCCCATATTCCTGGTTACAATTTTTATAAGGCCGGTTTTTTAACATATAAACCATTTAGCATTAATATTTTTAATCATTTTAGAGTTCAATAAGAACATTTTTCTTTTCTTTGTATCAATGAGAGGTATATACGCATGTTTAATTCTCCTATTTGCTGTTTCAGCGCAAGCTGTTGCACAGGATGTAGATTCGATTCCAATCAATATCAGGGATTTTGACCTTAAACTCAAAAAAAGCCCCCTTCCCTCTTTAAGGGGAAACATTATATTTAAACCCGTTGAAATCAACCCCGTAGTGATCAGTTCAAAGGTGAATTACTGGAGAACAACAACATCTATTGGTATCAATATCAACCAGGCTTCATTCAGTAACAACTGGACGGGTGGTGGGGTTAACTCCCTTGCTGTTGGCGGACTGGTAAACTATAAAGCGGATTATGTGAAGGAAAACTACAGCTACTCAAGCGAGGTGAACCTTCAGTACGGAAAAATAAAAAACAAAGACCAGTTGCAAAAGAAAAGCCAGGACAGGATTTTCTGGGATAACAAGGTGGCCTTTCAATTGTCGAGAACCTGGTATTTCTACGGGGCATTAACTTTTGAATCTCAGTTTGACAATGGTTTCTCTTATGATACCGATGCGCTGGGAAATGAAAGGGCAACGCTTATTTCCAGATTTATGTCGCCAGGGTATCTAACAGAATCTGTCGGTCTGGAGTATAAACCAGTAAAGTATTTTTCTACCAGGATTGGTTTGGGTACTGCAAAACAAACCTTTGTGCTTGACAATGATGACATCACCGCTGCAGCTCTTGACAGGGACCCAAACGCGGTAGTTATTGATAACTATGGTGTGCCTGTTGGCGATACCTTCAAGAATGAGGCGGCATTTCAGTTAACGGCCAATCTGGACAAAGACGTTATGTCTAACGTGAACCTGAAACTGAGGTACAATCTTTTCATGCCTTACAATGAGATTAACTATACCTCTCACCGTTTAGACGTAACCGTTACTGCAAAAGTTAACCGCCTGATCAACGTTTCTGTTACAGGTGTTGGGTTATATGACAGGAACGTTACCTCAAAAATTCAGGGTAGCCAGGTGCTCGCCATGGGATTTGGTTTCGTATTCCCGAGGTAACGGGGAAATGATCAGATTTTAATGTTTGATTGTTACTGAAAATGTTTGCAACTTTGCATACAAGTACCACTACAGATTAAGTAATTGACTATCAATTGATATATAATGTTTGAGAATTTACAGGATAAACTAGACCGTGCGTTTAAAGTTCTAAAGGGACAAGGAAGCATTTCAGAAATCAACGTGGCCGAAACCATGAAGGAAATTCGTAAAGCTTTACTGGATGCCGACGTAAATTATAAGACTGCCAAAACTTTTACAGATGATGTAAAGGAAAAAGCTTTGGGCCTTAATGTGCTTACGGCTGTTTCTCCGGGACAATTGCTGACGAAGGTAATGAATGACGAACTTACTGCTTTAATGGGCGGTGAGGTTACTGAACTAGACCTTAAAACAAATCCTACGATTATATTGATTGCCGGACTGAACGGTGCGGGTAAAACTACCTTCTCTGGAAAACTGGCAAATTACCTGAAAAGTAAAGGCAAAAAGCCTCTATTGGTTGCTGGTGACGTGTACCGTCCTGCAGCGGTAGACCAGTTGCAGATTCTGGGACAGCAGGTTGGTGTTCCGGTTTATGCCAATAAAGATTCTAAAGATCCAGTAGCAATTGCGCTGGAAGGTATTGCACAGGGTAAGAAAGACAATAACAATGTAATTATCATTGATACTGCCGGCCGTTTGGCCATTGATGAGCAGATGATGAATGAAATTGCGGATGTTAAACTGCATACTAAACCGCATGAAATCCTGTTCGTAGTTGATGCCATGACCGGACAGGATGCGGTTAATACAGCAAAAGCATTTAACGACAGGCTTGACTTTACTGGTGTGGTACTGACCAAACTGGATGGTGATACCCGCGGTGGTGCCGCCCTCTCCATTAAATCTGTAGTAAACAAACCGATTAAGTTTGTTGGTACAGGGGAGAAAATGGAGGCACTTGACGTTTTCTATCCGGACAGGATGGCTTCTCGTATTCTTGGAATGGGTGATGTGGTTTCACTGGTTGAGCGTGCACAGGAGCAGTTTGACGAAAAAGAAGCAGCAGAACTTCAAAAGAAAATCCGCAAGAATAAATTCGATTTCAACGATTTCTACAACCAGATTCAGCAGATCAAGAAAATGGGTAACATGAAAGACCTGATGGGAATGATTCCGGGCGTAAGCAAAATGATGAAAAATGTAGAGATCGAAGACGATGCTTTCAAAAATGTTGAAGCAATTATTCAATCGATGACTAAATATGAGCGTGAAAACCCTGACAGCATCCAGCAAAGCAGACGCCTGCGGATTGCCAAAGGATCGGGCAATAAAATAGAAGAGGTAACCAAACTGATCAAACAGTTTGAAGATATGCGTAAGGTGATGAAACAATTCTCTAACCCAGCAGCTGCGGCTAAAATGATGCGTGGTATGCCTAAAATGCCACAAGGCAGAATGTAACCCCGTTAAACGTAAGGAGTACAGATCCTGGCCCCATAAGGCCGGGATTTTTTATGTATTCTATTTAAATTTTACAATTAATTAATTTTAATTAAATTTGCATTCATATATTGAAACAGAATGCTGATTAAAACTTACGGGAGCGCTGTGCTAGGCGTTGACGCAATAACGATTACTATTGAGGTCAGCATTGGCAGCGGAAACAAATACCACATTGTTGGCTTACCAGATAATGCTGTTAAGGAAAGCCTGAGAAGAATTGAAAGTGCTATACAGTCGTCGGGCCTTAGGATGCCCAGGCAGAAAATTGTGGTTAATCTTTCGCCTGCGGATATCAAAAAGGAAGGAACGGCGTACGACCTGCCTATTGCTATTGGCATATTAGCCGCTTCAGGCCAAATTCCACCCAACATGACAGATCAGTTCGTTATGGCGGCAGAACTGTCACTGGACGGGGGATTACAGCCTGTAAAGGGTGCGTTGCCTATGGCAATCAGGGCAAGGTCATCTGGATTTAAAGGCTTCATCTTGCCTGAAGCCAATGCAAGGGAAGCAGCAATAGTGGAAGACCTGCTGGTATATGGTATGAAAGACCTGGCCGGACTGATTGCCTTTTTCAATGAAAAAGAACGCTTTCAACCTGTAGCAGTTGATATCAGGGAACAGTTCAACAGCCGGGTGAACCTTTACGAGCAGGATTTTTCTGACGTAAAAGGACAGGAGACCATCAAGCGGGCGCTGGAGATTGCCGCCGCAGGAGGCCACAACCTGATTCTGATTGGTCCTCCAGGTGCAGGAAAAACAATGCTGGCCAAGCGACTGCCAACGATACTGCCTCCACTCAACCTGGACGAAGCACTGGAGACTACCAAAATCCATTCAGTGGCCGGCCGTTTATACGTTGCGGACGCATTGATCACAGAACGCCCATACCGCAGTCCTCATCATAGTATTTCTGATGTAGCATTGGTTGGCGGCGGTGTAAACCCACAACCGGGAGAAATATCACTGGCACACAATGGAGTATTGTTTTTGGATGAGCTACCAGAATTTAAAAGAAGTGTGCTGGAGGTAATGCGGCAGCCGCTGGAAGACCGCAAGGTAACGATATCACGATCACGCCTGAGTGTAGAGTACCCTTCAAGCTTTATGCTGGTTGCTGCCATGAACCCCTGCCCCTGCGGATTTTATAACCATCCTGAAAAAGAATGCAGTTGTGCGCCCGGTCTGGTCCAAAAATACCTGAGTAAGATCTCAGGCCCCTTGCTCGACAGGATAGATCTGCACGTAGAAGTGGTTCCAGTGGATTTTAACGCATTATCATCATTGAAACCTGCAGAAAGAAGTGCGGTAATCAGGGAAAGGGTAATTGCTGCCAGGGCTGTACAGGACGAACGTTTTGCCGCATATCCGCAACTGCATTACAACGCACAAATGAGCCCGAATATGGTGAGGAAAATATGCGATATCAGCGACGACGGCCGGGCATTGATTAAAAAGGCAATGGAAAAGCTAAGTTTATCTGCCCGTGCTTATGACAGGATCCTTAAAGTTGCACGCACAATAGCAGATCTGGAAGGCCACAGCAGGATTGGAATTATACATTTGGCAGAAGCTATCCATTACCGCAGCCTTGACAGGGATAACTGGGCTGGTTAAGAAAGGAGATCGTCGTCCTCTTCTTCTTCAGCATCCTCTTCTTCCTCTTCAGGGACATATGCAACAATTTCTCTCCCAATAGCATTTACCTCTTCGTCTTCTCCAAAAAGGGGCAAAGCCGTTTCTGGATCCAGCTTAAGCCATTGCGAGTCTGTATCTTTCTGAATTTGCAGATATTCTTTACCTTCTTTAAAAATGACGTAGGTATCATTTCCTTCGGGAAATACTGCATAGTCAATATTTCCGATTGTAATGTCAAATGGTTCTTGCATAATTTTCTTCTTATATGGCCGATATGTGCTAAAGCCCCAAAGATACTATTTAGTAGTTTTCAGCTTGTCAATAAATGCTATAAATTTCTGGTTCGAATAATCTGCCGCACCAATCTCGTTATAGGCAACCCGTCCGCTTTTATCAAAAACCACGGTAGTAGGTAAAGATCCTTTAAAAAGTTGTTCCGGAATTTCACTCGCTACGGCATAGGCTGGCAATCCAAACTTTTTTCTATCCATAAACACCTGCGATTTTTTTAAATCCCCATCTGCATCAACCAGGATAAAAACGACTGATTCATCGTTTTTAAATTTTTCATGCAGCTTGTTGATCGCCGGCATCTCTGCAATACAGGGAGGGCACCAGGTAGCCCAAAAATTAAGAAAAACAACTTTTCCTTTTAAATTCCCCAGGTCCACCGTATTTCCTTTTCCGTCTGTAAACCTGATACCAGAAAGATCACGAGGGGTATTGTTACTATCATTTACTGCTGATGTTTCGGGCGCCATAAAGCCCATCTTCATCAGGCCTTCTAGCATGAGCGCTTTAGCAGATGGCACAAAAATGAGTGCAAGGAACAGTACAGTCAGAACTGCATTGAATATCTTTTTTTTGTTCAACATCACTTTTGCCCAAATAACATTGTTGTCCATTGTACCAATATGATTTAACCGCAGGTACTTGCCTATTTACTAACAAGGTTGGATTTAGGGATTCATCAGATAATTGACATCATCATTATTAAAAAACAATGAGAATCTTTTCCGTTCGTACTTTTGCTTAGTTTAGCTTTATCCTGCGTTGCAAAGATACACAATTGAAGAGGATCACCATTACTGGCAGTCCATATGTTGACAATGTAA